>Ga0209024_1000314_pt1 | contig 92457 bp, 87 predicted proteins | sample AutmiccommunBRH5_FD_187380 | JGI IMG/M metagenome (GOLD analysis project Ga0209024, IMG submission 187380) | Deep subsurface microbial communities from Mt. Terri, Switzerland - Autotrophic microbial communities BRH/5 (SPAdes) (version 2) | ecosystem: Environmental > Aquatic > Deep subsurface >...
GGCGACAACCTGAAGTTCACCGTCGAACTGATCGCCCCGATCGCCATGGAAGACGGGCTGCGCTTTGCCATCCGCGAAGGCGGCCGCACCGTCGGCGCCGGCGTGGTGTCGAAAATCCTCGCCTGACACTTATCAGGCCCCGGCGCTGTCCGGGGCAGGGTTCGACGAGGGGGGCTGAATGGATCGGCCCTCCTCCTATCAACTCCAACGCCGCGAAAGGCTACCACAATGCAAGGCCAAAACATTCGCATCCGGCTCAAGGCGTTCGATTACCGCGTTCTGGATGCCAGCACGCAGGAAATCGTCAACACCGCCAAGCGGACCGGCGCGCAGGTGCGCGGACCGATTCCGCTGCCGAACAAGATCGAGAAATACACCGTTCTTCGTGGTCCCCACGTTGACAAGAAATCCCGCGACCAGTTCGAGATCCGCACCCACAAGCGGCTTCTCGACATCGTCGATCCGACCCCGCAGACGGTGGACGCGCTGATGAAGCTCGACCTCGCCGCCGGCGTGGACGTGCAGATTTCGGTTTGAGGAGGGCAAGGTCATGTTGCGCTCTGGTGTGATCGCGAAAAAGGTCGGGATGACCCGGCTTTTCATGGAGGACGGAAAGCAGATTCCTGTGACCGTTCTTCAATTGGACAAGCTTCAGGTGGTGGCACAGCGCACCCCTGAGAAGGACGGCTATACGGCCGTGCAACTCGGTGCCGGGACCGCCAAGGCCAAGCGTACGACGCAGGCCATGCGCGGCCATTTCGCCGCCGCCAAGGTCGAGCCCAAGCGCAAGATCGCGGAATTCCGCGTGGCGCCGGAGAACCTCATCGCCGTCGGCGAGGAGATCACCGCCGATCATTACTTCGCGGGGCAGTTCGTGGACGTGTCGGGTACCTCGATCGGCAAGGGTTTTGCCGGGGCGATGAAGCGGCACAATTTCGGCGGTCTGCGGGCCAGCCACGGTGTCTCGATCAGCCACCGCTCGCACGGCTCGACGGGTCAGTGTCAGGATCCGGGCAAGGTGTTCAAAGGTAAGAAGATGGCCGGACACATGGGGGCGGCGCGTGTCACCACGCAGAATCTTCAGGTTGTCCGCACCGATGCCGACCGGGGCCTGATCATGGTCAAGGGCGCGGTGCCCGGCTCCAGGGGTGGCTGGGTCACGATCAAGGATGCGGTCAAGAAACCGTTCCCCGAGAACGCGATCCTGCCCGCCGCGCTGAAATCTGCCGCTGACGAGGCCGCACGCGCCGCCGAGGAGGCCGCCGCGCAGGCCGCCGCCGAGGCCGAAGCCGAAGCCAAACGTCTGGCCGAGGAAGCCGCCGCCGCCGAGGAGACCGCACTCAAGCAGGCAGAGGCCGCAATCGAGGCCGAGAAGAAGGAAGGCGAGGAATGAAACTCGACGTGATCACGCTGGACGGCGGGACGGCCGGCTCGGTCGATCTGGGCGAAGACATCTTCGGCCTGGAGCCGCGGGCCGATATCCTGCACCGCGTCGTCCGCTGGCAGCGCAACAAGCGCCAGGCCGGCACGCACAAGGTCAAGACCCGGTCCGAGACCAGCTATTCGACCAAGAAGATCTATCGCCAGAAGGGCACCGGCGGCGCACGCCACGGTGACCGCAACGCGCCGATCTTCCGCAAGGGTGGCGTCTACAAGGGCCCGACCCCGCGCAGTCATGCGCATGAGTTGCCCAAGAAGGTGCGCGCGCTTGGCCTCAAGCACGCGCTCTCGGCCAAGGCCCGCGCGGGTGAGCTTGTGGTGATCGACACGGCGTCGGGCGATGGCAAGACCAAGACCCTTGCCAAGCAGATCCGTGATCTGGGCTGGAAGCGTGCGCTCATCATCGACGGGGCGGCGGTCAACGCCGAATTCGCCCGCGCCGCCGCCAATATCGAGGGGCTCGATGTGCTGCCGTCGATGGGCGCGAATGTCTATGACATCCTCAAGCGTGACACGCTCGTGCTCACCAAGGCGGGTGTCGAAGCTCTGGAGGCTCGACTGAAATGAGCGCGAAACCTGAACATTACGATGTGATCCGCAAGCCCGTCATCACCGAAAAGGCGACCATGGTTTCCGAAAACGGGGCGATCGTCTTTGAGGTCGATATTGCGGCCAACAAGCCGCAGATCAAGGAAGCGGTCGAAACGCTGTTCGGCGTCAAGGTGAAGGCGGTCAACACCACCATCACCAAGGGCAAGTCCAAGCGGTTCCGGGGTATGCTCGGTCGTCGCAAGGATGTGAAAAAGGCCTATGTGACGCTTGAAGAGGGCAATACGATCGACGTCACCACCGGGCTTTGAATGGCTGCGGCTCGCGGCTGACCGCACTGGCGAGGCGCCCCCGGTTGCATATGCCGCCGGGGGCTTTCGTTTGCCCTGATCTTGCGGCGGGGGTCCACCACGGCCGATGTCGTGGCTCACTGGAAACCGCTCACCGGCGCGGTCCGGGCGGCGCTGGCCCGTGCGCCCCGTGCCCCCCGGTGCGCGCCCCGGTCGCTCAGAGGGTGAAACCCGCCTCGCGCATCAGGCGGTCGGAGGCGGTTTCGACCTCCTCTTCGAGCCGCGCGAGGAAGCTTGTCTTGTCCAGCCCCGGCGCAATTTCGGGCAGGAATTCGACCACCGCCACCCCCGGCCTGCGATAGATGCCCCGCCGTGGCCAGAACACGCCGACATTGGTGGCCACCGGCACACAAGGCTGGACTAATTCCTCGTAGAGCACCGCGGTGCCGATCTTGTAGGGCCGCTTTACCCCTGGCGCGACGCGGGTGCCCTGGGCGTAGATGATGAGCTGCCCCGGCCGGGCAAGCCCCCTGGCAACGTCGGCCACCATCTTCCTGATCGCCGCGCCGCGCTTGCCGCGGTCCACCGGCACACAGCCGATGCGCAGCCCGTATTGGCCGACGACGGGCGTCCAGATCAATTCGCGTTTCATGATGAACTTGCCCGCGGGCACAGCGCCAAAGATCATCAGGATGTCGAGAAAACTCTGGTGCTTGGCGGCGACAAGCACCTCTTGCGTGGGCGGTGTGCCGCGCACCTCGGTGCGCAGCCCGACCATCCAGCCGGCGCTCCAACACACCCAGCGGCAATAGCTCTTGCAGGCGGCGCGCGCGCCGCGAGCGCTCAGCACCGCCCACGGCAGGAAGCCGATGCCGATCACCGCGAGCATCACATACATCTGGCAGACGAAAACCAGCGAGCGCATCCATTGCACGGCGAATTTCATGGAATCTCCTCCAATGTTCGGCGCGCGGCGAACGGCTCGGCGGCGACCGCCGGCGCCGTTGCCGGCAACTCCTCGCTGCCAGGGGAACAGGCCACAGATTCAAGCTCGATCACCGCACCGCCCCTCGTGCCCAACGCGCCCCTTCATGCCCCAGCGGCCATCCATGCGCAATCGTTGCGGGCATGATTCGCTTTGTCCTTTTCCATGGGCGAATAAGTGATTAGATTCGGCCGCACAGGCACGGCCTGAAAGGCGGCAACCGATGGCAGGGGGCGGGATGAGGCTGACATGTCCGAATTGCGGGGCGCAATACGAGGTGCCCGAGGTGGAAATCCCTGCGCCAGGGCGCGAAGTGCAATGTTCCAACTGCGACACTGACTGGTTTCACCATCACCCCGATCAAGCCCCGGTTGAGCCTGAGCCTGAGCCTGAGCCGGCCCCGCAACGCCAGATCGACCCCGGAGTTATCGAGATCCTTCGCGAGGAGGCCGCGCGCGAACGCGCGGCGCGGGCCGCCGAGGCGGACGAACAATCTGCCGCGCTGGCCGATTCGGGGCGGCACGCCCCTGACGTCGTTGCGCACGACCCGCAAATGCCCGCCGTCGTGGAGCAATCGCGCGGATCCACTGCGCAGCCGGCCTCGCCCGAGGTCCGCGCGCCCACGCAGAGCGCCCCGCCCTCGCCGCGTGACCCCTTGCCCGATATCGACGCGATCAATTCCTCGCTCAGCGCCAGCGGAGCCGAAGGCGCGGGCGCGAATTTCCCTGTCTGGCCGGACAAGGTCTGGACCAGATCCCCGATTGGCGTACTTCGTGCGGGCTTTCTTTTTGTGGTTTTCGCTTGTGCGATTGCACTTTCCATCTACCTCATGGCCCCTCGGATCGTAAGCGTCGCCCCCGGCCTGGAAGGCCCGGTCTCGCGTTACGTTGCTGCCGCGGATTCGCTGCGGGCGTTTCTGTCACAAGCGGTCGCGGATCTGAGCGAGTAAGCCTGCCGCCGGTTTGAGGGTGGCTCTGTCAGACCGCCCGAGGAGGGAGGCAGCGCAACAGATGTTCAAACTCATCTGCGACGAATCGGCCTTTCAGGGCAGCTTGCCCCGGCGTCGTGCCTTGTCTGTCACGGTTTTTCCGGACGGGGCCGGCTTCGGGATTTTTGCGTGAGATCAAGGAAAGGGTCTCGGCGCGCGGGCAAAGCTGTGGCACGATGTGCCAGGGGAGGACCGCCATGCTTGACATCACCGTTCACAAGATTGCGCAGGTCGTGCTCATGGCGCGCGAGCTTGACCGCGCCGAGGGGGAATTGCGCGCCTTCATCGACCGCATGACCGAGGAAGAACAGGCGAGCCTTGTCGCAGTGATGTGGATCGGGCGCGGCAGTTTCGAGCCGGAAGAGATCGAGGAGGCCAAACGCACCGCCTATGAGGAGGCGACGACGCCCTGCGCCGATTACCTCATCGGCACGCCGCATCTGTCGGACCACCTCGAGAACGGGCTGGACGCGCTCGGCCTGTCGGCGGCCGATGACGAGGACGAGCTGATCCGGGGGGGCTGACCCGGCTCAGTCGCGCGCGGGTCCGAGCATCAGCCCGAGCACACGCCCGCCAAGGATATGCAGGTGAAAATGCGGAACCTCCTGCACACCATGCACGCCGGTATTGGCAACGGCGCGAAACCCCTCACCGCCGTCGCCCGGCTGCACACCTGTCAGGCGGCAGACCTCGCCGACCGCGCGGGTGAAATCGACGATCTCGGCCTCGCTCGCCTCCTGGGCGAAATGGTCGAAGCTGACATAGGGCCCCTTCGGGATCACCAGCACATGCACCGGCGCCTTCGGCTGGATATCCTCGAAGGCGAGGCTGTGCTCGGTCTCCAGCATGGTCTTGTTGGGGATCTCGCCACGCAGGATTTTGGCGAAGACGTTCTGGTTGTCGTAGATATAGGGCATGAGCACTCCTCAATCGGCAAAGAGATGGTCTGTCTGCGCGATGTTCTGCGCCGTTTCGGGCGGAATGGCAAGGAACCGCGCCAGAAGATCGGCGGATTGATCGCGCCCCTCGCCCTCGCGAAGGATCAGGTGGTTCTCGAACCCGGCATCGCGGATGCGGTCGCTTTCATGGGCGATGTCACCCCGGATCGCGGGCATGAGGCCCGCGAGCGTCTCCTTTCGGGTTTGCTCGCCCGCCAGGCCAATGCGCCGGGCATGGCCGATGAGATAGTCGTCGGTGAATGTGCACACGACCTCCAGCAGCCTGGTCGTTGCCCGGTCGCCGCAGAAATCCTGCAACAGATCCATGCTGCCCGGGTCCACGCAGATCACAAGGCGGTCGGTTTCGTAATGGTCGTAGAGCATCCGCATCAACGCCCGCCGGTGGCGGGTGCGTTTGGTCAGCGTCGCCTCAAGCCCGCCCAGATCGGGCAGGGCGGTCGATTCTTCATTGAAGAGATATTCGACGGTCGGCAGGCCCGTCACCTCCGAGATCCGCGCCAGAAGCCGCTTGGCGACATGCCATTTCTTGCACACCAAGATCATCAGCTCGCGCTCGCGTCCCAGCGTGCCCTCGACCTCCCAGAAGCGGCGGGCAAAGCGGCGTCCCTCGCGCCCGCGCGCGGTGAGAAAGCCGAACAGGTTCCGTCCCTCGTTCGAGATGTTGAACGTCGCGTCGGCGTTGTTATAGAGCGCGCCGAGCCGGCGCTTGATCTCATGCGCCTCGGGGCTGATCTTGCGCGCGAACAGGTAATCCTGACCGAGCAGCATGTCGTAGTGATCGTTGTAGAATGTCACCGGCAATCCGTAATCGGTGAACATCAGAAAGGTCAGCGTGCGCGTCTCGATCTCGGCTGCGGGCACGAGATGGCGCACCAGCGTCTGAAAGAAGGTCTCGTCGGGAATCCAGGTCGTGCGAAAGAACCGCATCACGTCGCGGCGCTTGCGGGTGAAATCGACGATCCATTCCACCGTGCGGCGACGCAGGCACCACCACTGGCTGCCGATCTGCACCTTCAGGTCATGGGGGGTCTCACGGGAGAGGCCGAGACGTTTCTGGATCTCGAGCGAGGTGTGGAACCGCCAATTCTGCGTGCGCTCGTTGAAGAAATGGCGGTAGATCAGCCGTTCCTCCTTCATGCCGGTCTTGATCCAGTTGCTTTCGAAAAAGTCGAAGCTCTCGATGTAATCGACATCGCGCCTGTCGAGAAACTCATGGGCAAAGCGGGCAGACTTGATCGGCGCGCAATCGCCCGAGAGCAAGTAGAAATGCGTGGCCCGCGGAAACGCGTCGAGCGCGGCCTCGATGGCGTAGAGCGTGGCCTGGACCAGTGACCATTCCCCCCAACCGCATTTGATCCGCCTCGCAAAGACCACGCCGGGGTTGTCAGCCAGTTCCGCGCGGATCTGCGCGAAGCCTTCGGGGCCGGCATTGGCGTCGAAATGGATGGCGACGCAATCGCCCGCCTCGGTCAGCATCCGGGCCTGACGGACGATGGCCTCGGGCTCCTTGTGACAGAGCAGGATGAAGGCGATTTTGGCCATGCTGGAAACGGGTTGCCTGTTTGCCTGGTGATTGTTTTTATCCTTAGCGGTCGAGGCCAGCTTAATAAACACACTTTCTTTGATTATTTGAAAGGGTTAGACAGGGTAAAATCGACGAAATGCGGTCAAGAGGTGGTCGGAGGCAGGCGGATGGGTTTTCCCGGAACGTGGATGACCGAAAGCGAGAGCGTGGTTTACCGCGTGGTTCCGAAATGCGCCTGCTCCACCATCGGGCAGATCATGTATTACACCGATCACGGCGAATTCTTCGACGGCGACATCCATGATGCGACGTCGGGGCTGCACAAATGGGCGATGGAGGACAGCCAGAGGGCGATCTCGGCCAATGTGCGCGCCCATGCCAGCTATGCCTTCACCTGCGTGCGCAACCCTTATGCGCGGATTCTCTCGTCCTTCTTCGACAAGATCTGCGGCATCCAGCGCAACGGCAAACGCTATCGCGGCAAGCTGGTGCCGATGCTAATCCAGAAATACGGCATCGAGGTCGGTGGCGACGACGGCAGGGGCGAGTTCGACCAGATCAGGAGCTTTCGCCGCTTTCTGCTGTTTGCCCGTGACACGATCCGCTGGAAACGCCCGATGGAGCCCGATATCCACTGGTCGGCCATGTCGGGCCATGTCTCGACCTTCATCGTCAATGGCGGGCGCTACGACAAGGTCATCTGGACCGAAAGATTCGACGAGGGCATGGGCGAGGTGCTCGATGCCATCGACACCCGCCACAAGGTCGATCTTGCCAAAATCCCCCGCTTCAACGAATCCGAAGGTCACGGGCCGAAACGCGCCCATCCCGTCGAGGACTATTTCGACGATCTGTCGAAGCATCTGGTCTATGAGATCTACAAAAGCGATTTCGAGCTGTTCAAATACGATTTCGAGAACCCCGCCAACAAGATGCCCACAGGCGAGATCGATCTCGATGAGGTTCATGCAAAGCTGGGAGAGTGACGCCCCGGCCGGGGCTTGCATTTCCCGGTGATTCGGCTATACGGCCTGCCAGACATGCGCGTGATGCCCGCTTTCCAGGCAAGAGCTGACGCCCCGATATGGGGCAGGGTCGGGTATCCGTGTTCAACGTATATGCAAGACCCGAGAAAGGCTCGACACCCATGGCCAATACGCCCCAATCCGCAAAGCGCGCCCGTCAAAGCGAAAAGCGCTTTGCCGTCAACAAGGCGCGGCGTTCGCGCATCCGCACCTTCATGCGCAAGGTCGAAGAGGCCATCGCCTCGGGCGAGAAGGAGGCCGCTGCGGCCGCCCTGCGCGCAGCACAGCCCGAATTGATGCGCGGCGTGACCAAGGGCGTGTTCCACAAGAACACCGCAGCGCGCAAGATGTCGCGTCTGTCCGCGCGGGTGAAGGCGCTCGGCTGAGTTCGGGCCAACCCGTTGACGCAAAAGGCACCGTCGCCGCGCGGTGCCTTTTTTTATTGATGCTTTGCTGCGCAAGCGAGAGATTCTTTTTCGTTGCCGCCCCTGTCAAGCGCATTGATGAGTTGCCGGAACGCGCCCGGCATTGCTAGTTTCGAGCACGCGATTCACGCTTGGGGGGACAGGCCGCGGCGCATCGGGATCCGACATGTGACCGGTCGCTTGAAAAACGGCATAGCCGCAGTGGTTCTGTCTGGCACGCATTTCAGGGAAAGGGGGCACCGGCTACCTTGGGAAGGGCTGGTAGTGCGGCGTTTTTCTGAAATGCTCGTGAAGGCAGACAGGTTCCGGCCCTGGCGTCTTGTCAAGGCTGTAACTGTGTCATGCCCCCTCTTCGTGAGACGCCAAAACGGGATCTGGTGTCGGTGGCCCCTGGCTGCGGGCGTCGCAACACAGTAGCGGAATGACAGAGATGATATCGGAACAATGGGGCGAATTGAAACAGCGGATCTGTCAGACTGTGGGGCCGAACAACTTTCGAAACTGGATCGAGCCGCTTGAATTCGCGGACGTGGTTGATGGGGTGGCTACCTTCGCGGTGCCGACGACGTTTCTCGGCAATTATGTGTCGCAACATTATGGAGAGTTGATCCTCTATCAGATCGCGCGGGCCGATCCCAGGGTGCGCAAGATCGATTTTCGCGTGACCGCCAGTTCCAGGAGCCGGCCCCGGCAGGCGTCTGCCGCGCACGATCCCGTGCGCAGCGACAACCCGCTCCACTCCGCCCCGCTTGACGAGCGTTTTCGTTTTGACAGTTTCGTGGTGGGAAAGCCGAACCACCTTGGCCATGCCGCCGCGCGCCGGGTGGCCGAGGGCGGCGCGGCCACGTTCAATCCGCTCTTTCTTTATGGCGGTGTGGGCCTGGGCAAGACGCATCTCATGCAGGCCATCGCCTGGGAGCTTGTCGAGAAACGGCCCGGAATGAACATTCTCTACCTCTCGGCAGAGCAGTTCATGTATCGCTTCGTGCAGGCGCTGCGCGATCGCAAGATCATGGATTTCAAGCAGATGTTCCGCTCGGTCGATGTGCTGATGGTCGATGATGTGCAGTTCATCGCCGGCAAGGACAGCACGCAGGAGGAGTTCTTTCACACCTTCAACGCGCTCGTCGACCAGAACAAGCAGATCGTGATTTCCGCCGAATGTGCGCCCGGCGACATCGCCAGGCTGGAGGACCGGATCAAGTCGCGGCTGCAATGCGGCCTCGTGGTGGATCTGCACCCGACCGATTACGAATTGCGCCTTGGGATCCTTCAGACGCGGGTCGAGCATCACAGCTTGCAGCATCCCGATCTGGCGATCGAGCCGGGCGTTCTGGAATTTCTCGCGCATCGCATCAACACCAACGTGCGCGTGCTCGAAGGGGCGCTGACGCGGCTTTTCGCCTTTGCCTCACTGGTGGGCAAGCCGATCACGCAGGATCTGACGCAGGACTGCCTTGCCGACATGCTGCGCAGCTTCGAGCGCAAGGTCTCGATCGAGGAGATCAAGCGCAAGGTGGCCGATCACTACAATATCCGCCTTTCCGACATGGTCGGCCCGAAACGCACACGCTGTTATGCGCGCCCGCGTCAGGTGGCGATGTATCTGTGCAAGCAGCTCACCTCGCGCTCGCTTCCCGAAATCGGGCGCAGTTTCGGCGGGCGCGATCATACCACCGTGATGCACGGGGTGCGCCGCATAGGCGAGTTGCGCAGCAAGGATGCCGAGATTGCCGACGATCTGGAGCTTTTGCGCCGCGCGCTCGAGGGCTGAGCCGGCCGGCCTTGCCCGGCGCCCCTTTCGGTCGGGCGGAAAAGAGACTGTGCGGAATTTTGTGCCCTGTCATCTTTCGTGACGTCATTGGGAAGCGGTCTTCGAACATGGGGGCGAGCCGGCTTTTGACCGCGTGCCACTCCCGACCGGAACGTGTCCACCCTGTTGAGGTGTAAACATTCTGACGTTTTCGTTTCGCGGCGCGCGATCTGCCGAAATGACGCCTTGAGGTGGCGGGAAACCGCCCGAATGACCCGCCCGAACATCGGCGATCACCTGTCCCGGACACATCCGCGTCAGGAGACATGACAAGCCCGTGAGGCACGGTCGCGGACGATTGCGTATCGAGCGCCTCGTGCCAAGTCTCGGATATGGGCTTGCTGGAGGAGACAGAATGAAAAACAGCTTTTGGACGATTTGCCTGATCGGGAGCATCGCCCCCGGCCTTCCCGCGTCGGCGGCGGACCCGGACCCCGATCGTGGCGCGGTGCTGTTCGGAGATTGTCGCGCCTGTCATTCGGTGATCGACCGGAACGGGCGGTTCGTCGTGCGGGGCGGTCGGACCGGCCCCAATCTCCAGGCGGTAATCGGGCGGCCTGCGGGCAGCGTTCCGGGATTCAGCTATTCGGTTTCCATGGTCGAGGCCGGTCGCCGGGGATTGCGCTGGAACGAGGCCGATTTCGTTGTTTATGTGCGCGACGCGACCGGGTTTCTTCGGGATTATCTGGACGATCCCACCGCCCGCGGCAAGATGGCCTACAAGCTGCCCGATGCGGACAAGGCGCGCGATGTCTGGTCCTATCTGGAACGCATTGCCGCCCCCTGACTGTCGTGCCCGGAAGGTGCCGGGGGGGCGGATCTCGGCGCAGTATCGATGACAGAACGCCCCCGGCCTGTCTCTTTGGCGGTGTAAAGCGCGCGATCGGCCACGGCGAGAAGTGCCTCTGCGCTGTTACGTTCTCGCTGGCGGTCCAGAGTGCCGCCGACGCTGGCCGAGACGCGATAGCTTCGCGCGCCGTCGCTCACCGGTTCCTCGATCGTCGAAATCAGCCTTTGCGCAATGAGGCGCAAGGCAGCCATGTCGTTGACACCCGGTAGAAGCAGTGCAAACTCATCTCCGCCCACCCGCGCGATGATGTCGTCCTCGCGGACGGCCGCGCGCATCCGTTGCGCCGCCACGCGCAGCACCAGATCGCCCGCCGCATGGCCATGCGTGTCGTTTACCTGCTTGAAGAAATCGAGGTCGAGATGCAGGAGCGCGAAGGCATTGCCGGCGTGCAGAAGACCTGCGAGCGCGAGATCGAACGCGCGGCGGTTGCGCAGTCCGGTGAGCGGATCGGTGAGTGCCTGCTCCTGCGCGGCGCGCCGGGCCCCCTCCAGCCGGTGGTTGAGACGGCGCGATTCCTCCATGGCCACGCTCTTGGCCTCGAGCAGATAGAGCATTTCCGTGGTCGGATCGGTCACCGCGAAATCCGCCCCGGTCAGGGAATATTCGCGCACCGCCTCGAGCACCGAAATGCCGAAGGACAGGTTGACGACGACCCCACCCGCAGGTCCGAGCGACCCGTCCCCGGACAGGCGGCACACCACCCCCTTGAGCGCGAGAGAGCGCCCCGCGCGCAACCGCAGCCGCAGCCGGGCCCCCTCGAGCGCGGCCAGCCCGGCCATGTCATCGACCGGCTGCGGCCTGAGCACCTCGAACATCTCCAGAAACCGTGCGCCTTTGATCTCGCGTGGGGCCAGGATCCGCGCCAGCGTCGGCCCCGACGCCAGCACATGCCCGCTCGGCCCGACAAGGACGAACATCGGGCAAAGCCGCGCGAGGATCGCGCCGAGGGCCGCGACCGCGCTCATCGCGCGACCGGCCCCGCGCCGAGATCGAAGGCGCGCCCGTCGGCAAAGGCGGCATCGAGCAGCCGCACCTCGATCACCTCGCCCCGGCTGTCCGCGCCGCGATGATCCAGCAGCACCAGCGCGCCATAATCATCCGCCATCGCCCGCAGCAGGCCCACCAGCACCGGCCCGAGCCGCAGCCCGGCCTGCGGACAGGTCCCCAACTCGATCCGGTAAAGCCCGGCGGCGCCGGGATGAAGCCGTATTTCGGGCAGGGTGAAATCCGGCATGGCCAGGCGCGCGCGATCCGGCAGATCTTCCAGCGAGTAGAGGAAATCGACGAAATCCACGCCGCCGAAGCGCAACAGCCGGCGCGCCGCCTCGGTGCGCGGCTGGGATACGAGATAGGTGCCCAGATCCTCCAGAATTTCCTCGGGCGCGCGCCCGATCCGCTCTGCGAGCGCCGACAACAGTCGGTCGGTCACTTCCGGCTCGCAGGGCATCAACGGCTCGAACGCCGCCTCGCCGAGCGCCAGCGCCTCGACCAGCCCGCGCCAGAGCGCCTCGCCGTAGGAGTCGCGCACCAGCCATTGGAGCGCCCGATTGATCAGCCCGTTCATATCCCTCTCCACGCCCGTCCGCGCACAGTATCGCAAGCCTTCTTTAACAAAGCCTCAACGCGCCCCGGATAACTTGCCGGGGCGCAACCGCGATGCTAGACCGCGCCTATCCGCCGGGGGGCCATCCCCCAGACAAGGACCGCCCCATGTGCGCCGCACCCGCGCTTGTCATCGACGGCACCGCCCATATCGGCGCCGATCGGCTCTTTGGTCCGTTGCGCCTGGAGATCGCGGGTGGACGGATCACCTGTCTGCTCGGCCCTTCGGGCGTGGGCAAGACGACGCTGTTGCGCCTTGTCGCGGGGCTTGACGAGGTGACGCGGTTCGAGGGCCGCATCCTGGCCTCCGACGGCCTGCCGCTTGCGGGGCGCATCGCGCTCATGGCGCAGGGGGCGGACCTGCTGCCGTGGCGCGATGTGCTGGGCAATGCGGCGCTCGGGGCGCGGTTGCGCGGGCAGCCGCCCGACCTGCCCCGCGCCCGCGCGATCCTTGAGCGGATGGGCCTTTCCGCGCATGCCGGCAAGCGCCCCCGCGCCCTTTCGGGCGGGCAGCGCCAGCGCGTGGCGCTTGCGCGCACGCTGATGGAGGATCGCCCCGTTGTCCTTCTGGACGAGCCGTTCTCGGCGCTCGACGCGGGTACGCGCGCGCAGATGCAGGATCTGGCGGCCGAGCATCTTGCAGGGCGCACGGTGCTGATGGTGACGCACGATCCCGGCGAGGCGGCGCGCATGGGTCACGCCATCCACATCCTGACGGAAACCGGACTGGAGAGCGTGACACCGCCGCGCGCGATGGTGCCGCGCGCCGTCGAGGACATGGAAACGCTGGCCGTGCAGGGCCGCCTGCTTGCGCGGCTGCGCGCGGCCGGGGCCGCGCCATGAGCCGCGCCCTTGCCGTCGCTGCCTCTGCCGGGCTCGCGCTTGGGCTGTGGCAGGCGCTGGTGGTGCTGGCGGGTCTGCCGCCCTTCATCCTGCCGGGGCCGGTCCGCGTGGCCGAAGCCCTCTGGACGAGCCGCGCGCTCATCGCCGAACACGCAGCCATCACCGCCGCGGAGGTGCTGATCGGGCTGGCGCTTGGCGCGGCGCTCGGCGGGGTCACGGCGATTGGCCTTGCCGCCTCGCCCGTGGCGCGCCGTCTGATCCGACCGATGATGGTCTTTTCACAGGCGATCCCGGTCTTTGCGCTCGCGCCGATCCTCACGCTGTGGCTGGGCTATGGTCTCGCGTCCAAGATCGCCATGGCGTTGCTCATCATCTATTTTCCGGTCACGTCGGCCTTTTTCGACGCGCTCATGCGCACACCGCAGCCGCTGATCGACCTGGGCCGCGTGATGGGGGCTTCGCCTGTGCGGCTGATGTGGCTCATCCGTGTGCCGGCTGCGCTGCCCGGCCTTGCCTCGGGGCTGCGGCTGGCGGCGGTCTATGCGCCGATCGGCGCGATCATCGGCGAATGGGTGGGGGCCTCGAAAGGGCTTGGCTACCTGATGCTTCTGGCCAACGGGCGCGCGAGGATCGACCTCATGTTCGCCGCGCTGTTCGTGCTGGCGCTGTTGACGTTGCTGCTGCACCGCGCGGTCGATGCCGCATGTCGGCGCTGGCTGGATGCGGTTGCGGACTGAGTCGCAGGCGTGAGACGCGAGGCCCCCTACGGCGCCAGCGCCTGTGCCAGGTCCGCCCGCAGATCGTCCGAATCCTCGATCCCGACCGAGAGGCGGATCAGGTTTTCCGGTATCCCCGTATCGGGCTCGATGGTGTGGCGATGCTCCACCAGGCTCTCCACCCCGCCCAGCGAGGTCGCCCGCTGGAACAGCCGCAGCCGCCCCACCACGTCGAGCGCGCGCGCCCGGTCGCCCCTGACCAGGAACGACAGCAGATAGCCATAACCCCCCTTCATCTGCCGCGCCGCTACCGCGTGGCCGTCATGGCCCGCCAGCCCCGGATAGAGCACCGCCGCGACGCCCTCATGCGCCGCCAGCCACCGCGCCAGCGCCATCGCGCTTGAGCACATCCGCTCTACCCGCAAGGGCAATGTCCGCATCCCCCGCATCAGCAGCCACGCCTCGAACGGCCCGAGAATGGCCCCCGCATCGTGCCGGTCCACCGCGATTTCCCGCCACATGGGCAAGCCCGGCTCGCGGCACGACAGCACGCCTGCAAGCACGTCCGAATGACCGTTCAATGCCTTCGTCGCCGAATGCATCGAGATATCCGCCCCCAGATCCAGCGGGCGGGTCAGCACCGGCGTCGCCGCCGTGCCATCGACCACCAGAACCGCGCCCGCCTTGTGCGCCATGCCCGCCGCCGCCGTGATATCGACGGTGCGCAGCCACGGGTTCGACGGCGTCTCGATCCAGACCATATCCGCCGAGGACCGGCACGCCTGTGCGAGCGCGCCCGCGTCGCTCGCCTCCACCTCGTCGAGCAGGATCGCGCGGCGCACGCAATACTCGCGCACCCATTTCAGCGTGCCCCAGTAGATGCCGGTCTGCATCACCACCCTTGCGCCCGAAGGCAGCGCCCGGAACACCGCCGCCACCGCCGCCATGCCGGAGGGAAACAGCAGGCTCGCCGCCGCGCCCTCGAGCTGCCGGATCACCTCTTCGGCCTGCCGCACGGTCTCGTTGTGATCGCGCCCATAGACATTGCCGGGGCGCACCAGCCCGTAATCCTCGCCGCGCAGATAGGTCGTGGCAAGGCTGATCCCCGGCACCGCGCCGCCCGTTGCCGCATCCACCGCCCCCGCCGCCTGCGCCGCGATGGTCGCGGGGGTCTTTCCGGTCTTGCTCATGTCCCTTCCTTCTTCATGGGCTGGCTCAGCACCCCGCCCGACACCGCCGCCCGCACCCCCGTCGTGCCGGGGCACGAGGTGGGCAACCCCCGCGCCACGCGCACCGCGAGATAGGCGAATGCCTGCGCCTCCAGCATGTCACCGTCAAGCCCCGCATCCTCGACCGGCATCACCGGACAATCCAGCGCCGCCGCCAGCATCGCCATCATCGCCGGGTTCCTGCGCCCGCCGCCGCAGACCAGCACCCGCTCGGGCGGCACGGGGCAATGCGCCATGCCGCGCCGCACCGCCGAGGCCGCCATCGCCGTCAGCGTCGCCGCCGCATCCGCGTCGCTCAGTTCCCCCACCCGCGCGATCATCCCGGCAAATGCGTCGCGGTCAAGCGATTTGGGAGGCATCCGCGCGAAATACGGCGCGTCCAGAAAGCATTCCAGCGCGCCCTGCGCCACCCGGCCCCGCCGCGCCAGCGCGCCGTCGCGGTCAAACGCCGCGCCCCGTCGCGCGCGCAGCAGGTCGTCGAGCGGCGCATTGGCCGGCCCGGTGTCGAACGCCAGCAGCGCGCCCGCCTCCTCGGGCCGGGTCTTGCGCGGGTCCAGCCATGTCAGGTTGCCCACCCCGCCCAGATTGAGAAAGGCCAAGGGCCGCGTGGCGCCGATCCACCGCGCGCAGGCGAAATGGTAAAACGGCGCGAGCGGCGCGCCCTCGCCCCCCAGCCGCACGTCGGTGCTGCGGAAATCCCACACCACCGGCAGGCCAAGCGCCTGCGCCAGCCGCGCGCCATCCCCGGCCTGATGGGTGCCGCGCCCGCCCGGCTCATGCGCCAGGGTCTGGCCGTGAAACCCGACCAGCGCCGCGCCCGTCATGGCGCGCAGCACCTCGATATGCGCGGCCTCGACCACAGCCGCCGCGCGGGCCACCTCCGGCGTGCCGGGCCAATGCCCGCGCGCGGCGTGCAACACCGCCGCCTCCTGCGCCGAATAGGGCCGATAGGCGCTCGGGCCAAAGCCGAAGATCTCGTGGCCGTCGGTCTCGATCATGGCCGCGTCCACCCCGTCCAGCGAGGTTCCCGACATCGCGCCCAAGGCCCAAACCCGCCCCGCCTTCAACATGGCCTTTTCCTTCGCCCCACGACTGCCTATACATGCCGCGCAATCGCAGACAGGACAAGCACCATGACCTATCGCCCGAAATCGGATTTCCTGCATATCATGCAGGCGCGCGGCTATCTCGCCGATTGCACCGATCTCGAGGCGCTCGACGCGGCGCTGCGCGCGGGCACGGTGACGGCCTATATCGGCTATGACGCGACGGCGAAATCGCTTCATGTCGGGCATCTTCTCAACATCATGATGCTGCGATGGTTGCAGAAATGCGGGCATCGCCCGATCACGCTGATGGGCGGGGGCACGACCAAGGTGGGCGATCCGTCGTTCCGTTCGGATGAACGCCCGCTGCTAAGTCCGACCGAGATCGACGCGAACATCGCCGGCATGAAGCGCGTTTTCGCGCGCTACCTTTCCTACAAGGCGGACGGCGCGCTCATGCTCGACAATGCCGAATGGCTCGACGGGCTGAACTATCTCGATTTCCTGCGCGATATCGGGCGGCATTTCTCGGTCAACCGGATGCTGTCGTTTGAATCGGTCAAGTCGCGGCTTGACCGCGAGCAATCGCTCAGTTTTCTCGAATTCAACTACATGATCCTGCAAGCCTATGATTTCCTCGAGCTTCACCGCCGCCACGGCTGTATCCTCCAGATGGGCGGCTCGGATCAGTGGGGCAATATCGTGAGCGGCATCGACCTTACCCGCCGGGTGCTCGACGCCGAGGTTTACGGCCTGACCTCGCCCTTGCTGACCACCTCGGACGGGCGCAAGATGGGCAAATCCGCCTCCGGCGCGGTCTGGCTCGACGGCGACCTGCTCAGCGCCTATGAATTCTGGCAATTCTGGCGCAACACCACCGATGCCGACACGGGCCGCTTTCTCAAGCTCTATACCGAATTGCCGGTCGGGGAATGCGACCGCCTCGGCGCGCTGCAAGGGGCCGAGATCAACGAGGCCAAGATCATTCTGGCAAATGAAGTCACCACGTTGCTGCACGGGGCCGAGGCGGCGCAGGCGGCAGAGGCCACCGCCCGCGAGGTGTTCGAGAAGGGCGGCGTGGGCGATGACCTTCCCACCGTCGAGATCACGCGCGAGGAACTCGCCTCGGGCCTGTCCATCGTGCACCTGATCGTGCGCGCGGGGCTTGCCAGGTCCGGCAAGGAGGCCAGGCGCCTGATCGCCGAGAACGGCGCGCGGCTCGACGATGTGCCGCTCACCGATGCGGGCCTCATGCTCGACGCCGCCGCCCTTGCCACGCCGATCAAGCTCTCGGCCGGCCGCAAGCGCCACGCGCTGGTGAAACTGGCCGAGTAACGCTCCCGTCACCAAGGCGCGGCGAAACCCCGCTTGCGCGCCGTGCCGCGCGGGCCTATCCCTCATGCCATGACCGATCACATCGCAGATGCCCCCGGCGGGATGGGCAGGTTCGAGCGATTGCTCTCGCTCTGGGTGGCGCTGGCCATCGCGGCGGGGGTGGTGCTTGGCAATCTGGTCCCCGGCCTCTTTCAGACGCTGGCCGGTGCCGAGATCGCGCGCGTCAACCTGCCCGTGGCGCTGCTGATCTGGGCGATGGTTTATCCGATGATGGTGGGCGTGGATTTCGGCGCGCTGCGGCAGGTGGGCGAGCGGCCCAAGGGGCTTGCCATCACCCTCGCCGTCAACTGGCTGATCAAGCCGTTTACCATGGCCGCGCTTGGCGTGCTGTTCTTCAACCATGTCTTCGCCGGGCTGATCCCGCCCGAGGACGCGCAGGCCTATCTCGCCGGGCTGATCCTGCTTGGCGCCGCGCCCTGCACCGCGATGGTCTTTGTCTGGTCGCAGCTTACCCGCGGCGACGCCACCTATACCCTCGTGCAGGTCAGCGTGAACGACATCATCATGGTGTTTGCCTTCGCGCCCATCGTGGCGCTGCTTCTGGGCGTGACCGACATCGCCGTGCCGTGGGAGACGCTGCTCATTTCGGTCCTGCTCTATATCCTGATCCCGCTCGCCGCCGGGATCGTGACGCGCAACCGCCTGATGCGGCAGGGCGGCGAACGGGCGGTCGAGGCGTTCCGCGCCCGCGTCAAGCCGATCACCGTGATCGGCCTTCTCGTCACCGTGGTGCTGCTCTTCGGCTTCCAGGGCCAGGTGATTCTCGAGCGGCCGCTGGTGATCGCGCTGATTGCCGTGCCGCTGCTGCTGCAAAGCTACGGCATCTTTCTTCTCGCCTATGGCCTCGCGCGGGCCTGGCGCGTGCCCTTCAACGTCGCCGCGCCCTGCGCGCTCATCGGCACGTCGAATTTCTTTGAACTGGCGGTCGCCGTCGCCATCAGCCTGTTCGGCCTCGGCTCGGGGGCGGCGCTTGCGACTGTCGTGGGCGTGCTGGTCGAGGTGCCGGTCATGCTCTCGCTCGTGGCCTTTGCCAACCGCACCCGGCACTGGTTCCCGGCCTGAGCGCGGGCGGCGGCGGCGCAGACCCGGAGAGCCGGCCCTTACCGCACCGTCACGTTCGCCGCGCTCTCGGGCAGTTCCTCGTCAAAGCAACGCTGGTAGAACTCGGCCACGGTCTGACGCTCCAGCTCGTCGCATTTGTTGAGAAAGGTCAGCCGGAACGCATAGCCCACATTGCGGAAGATGGTGGCGTTCTGCGCCCATGCGATCACGGTGCGCGGGCTCATCACGGTCGAGAGTTCACCATTCATGAACGCGGTGCGCGTGAGATCGGCCACCGTCACCATGCGGCTGATGGTCTTGCGACCCTCGGAGGTATTGTAGAGCGGGTTCTTGGCCAGAACGATGGCGGTTTCGGCATCGTGGCTGAGATAATTGAGCGTCGCCACCAGTGACCAGCGGTCCATCTGGCCCTGGTTGATCTGCTGCGTGCCATGATAAAGCCCCGTGGTATCGCCCAGGCCCACGGTATTGGCGGTGGCAAACAGGCGGAAATAGGGGTTGGGCGAGATCACCTCGTTCTGATCCAGAAGCGTCAGCTTGCCATCGGCCTCCAGCACGCGCTGAATGACGAACATCACGTCGGCGCGGCCCGCGTCGTATTCGTCAAACACGATTGCGGTCGGGTTGCGCAGCGCCCAGGGCAGGATGCCCTCGTGAAATTCGGTCACCTGCTTGCCGTCGCGCAGCTTGATCGCGTCCTTGCCGATCAGGTCGATCCGGCTGATATGGCTGTCGAGATTGACCCGCACGCAAGGCCAGTTGAGGCGGGCGGCCACCTGCTCGATATGGGTGGATTTGCCGGTGCCGTGATAGCCCTGGATCATCACGCGGCGGTTGTGCGAGAATCCCGCGAGAATGGCGAGCGTGGTGTCGGGGTCGAACTTGTAGGTCGGATCGAACTCGGGCACGCGCTCGGTGCGGGTGGCAAAGCCCTTTACGATCATGTCGGTGTCGATGCCAAAGGTCTCGCGGACGGGGATTTCCTCGGTCGGCTTCGCGTTGATGTCAATCGTTCCGTCAGCCATGGCGTCGGTCCTTCATTCGGGTCGTTTGTCAGGTGTCGTGGTGCAACATATCACGGGCAAGGGCAAGGGAAAGGGAAAGGCGCGTGGCGGTCGGATCGCTATTCCCCTGGTCGTGCAGGACCGCTAGTGAGTTGGATCGGCCGCTGTCTTGACCATGGGCCTGAGCGGATACGCATGAGTTTGCCATGCGTGGCAGGGACAGGACTGGCGAAGATGCATGTCATCGACAGGGTGCGACAGCCCCGTGAGCGGATGCAAGCCCTCTTTTCGCGCCGGGGGGGATGGGCTAGACCGGCCTGACCCGAACAAGAAGGCCCGAAGATGAGACCCGTTCGCCTGCTTTCCGGCATCCTGACCGTCAGCGGCTGGACGCTTCTGAGTCGCATCCTCGGCTTTGGCCGCGACGTGATGCTGGCGAGTCTTGTCGGCCCCGGCGTGCTGATGGATGCGTTCGTGGCCGCGTTTCGCCTGCCCAACATGTTCCGCCGCTTCTTTGCCGAGGGTGCGTTCAACGCCGCTTTTGTCCCGATGTTCTCCAGGCGGCTGGAGGGCGGGGAGGATGCGCTCGGCTTTGCCAGCCGGGCGCTCTCGGGGCTGGGCTTCGTGCTCTTGATCCTCACCGGGCTGGGCATGGTGTTCATGCCCGCGCTGGTCTGGCTGACGGCGGAGGGGTTCGCGGGCGATGCGCGCTTCGGGCTGACGGTCGATTACGGGCGCATCGCCTTTCCCTATATCTTCTTTATCTCGCTGGTGGCGCTGTTTTCCGGTGTGCTCAATGCGGCGGGGCGGTTTGCGGCGGCGGCGGCGGCGCCGGTCATCCTCAACACGATCATGATGGGCGCGATGGCGCTGGCGGCGTGGAAGGGCGGCGCGGTGGTCGAGGCGCTGGTCTGGTCCGTGCCGCTGGCGGGGGCGGCGCAGCTTTTGCTTGTCTGGTTTGCCGTGCGGCGGGCGGGGCTGGGGCTGCAGCTGGTGCGCCCGCGCTGGACGCCCGAGATGCGCCAGCTGGTGCGGATCGCCATTCCGGCGGCGCTGGCGGGGGGCGTCGTGCAGATCAACCTCGTGGTCGGGCAACTGGTGGCCTCGCAATACGACAAGGCGGTGAGCTGGCTCTATTCCGCCGACCGGCTTTATCAATTGCCCCTGGGCGTGGTGGGTATCGCGGTGGGGATCGTTCTTTTGCCCGATCTCTCGCGGCGGCTGAAATCGGGCGACGACACCGGCGCGCGCATGGCGCTGTCGCGCGCGGGCGAGGTGGCGCTCGCGCTGACGGTGCCCTGCGCGGTGGCGCTGGTGGTGATCCCGTTGCCGCTGGTCTCGGTGCTGTTCGAGCGGGGCAACTTCGGCGCGGATGACACGGCGGCGACGGCGCTGGCGGTGGCGATTTACGGGCTGGGCCTGCCGGCCTTTGTCATGCAGAAGATATTGCAGCCGATCTATTTCGCGCGCGAGGACACGCGCAGCCCCTTTCATTATGCGGTGGTGGCGATGGTGGTGAACGCGCTGCTGGCCTTTGGCCTTGCCGCGTCCGTGGGCTGGATCGCGGCGGCGCTGGCGACGACGGTGGCGGCCTGGGTGATGGTGGCGCAACTGGTCCGGGGCGCGCGCGGCTATGGCGAGGTGGTGCGCTTTGATGCGCAGTTTCACCGGCGGCTGTGGCGGATCGTGCTGGCCTCAGGCCTCATGGGCGCCGTGCTCTGGGGGGCGGGCGCGGCTCTCGGGCCGTTGCTGGCGATGGGGGGCTGGCGGTGTCTGGCGCTGCTGGCGCTGATCGGCGCGGGGGCGGTTACATATGGTGTTGCGGGACAGGTTCTGGGGGCGTTCAGCATGGCCGAGATCCGGGACCGGATGCGGCGCTGAGCGCCGGATCGGGCCGCAAGGGCCGCCCGGTTACGCCAAAATGCCACAATCGCGCTGTCAATTCCCCGGTTTTGCTGGACCTGGGACCGTGGCTTGGGGTAGATTTCGATCAACGGGGCGAAAACGACCCCGGCCCAGAGGCAGCAAAGCAGACACACCATGTTCCCCGAGCGGTTCTCGAACCTACCGGCCTATGCCTTCCCGCGCCTGCGCGCGCTTCTCGACGTGCACGCGCCGGGGGGCGATGTCGTGCATATGACCATCGGCGAGCCGAAACACGCCTTCCCGGAATGGATCGTCGATGTCATTGCCGAGAATGCGGGCGGCTTCGGTCAATACCCGGTAAATGAGGGGATGCCCGCGCTGCTCTCGGCGATCACCGGCTGGGTCGCGCGCCGCTACGGCGTGACGCTCGATCCGGGCACCCGCGTGATGGCATTGAACGGCACGCGCGAGGGGCTTTACAACGCGATGATGGCGCTTTGCCCGGAGCAAAAGCGCGGCGAGCGGCCCGTGGTGCTGCTGCCCAATCCGTTCTATCAGGTCTATATGGTCGCGGCGCTCAGCGTGGGGGCAGAGCCGGTGTTTTGCGACGCCACCCGCGAGACCGGCCATCTGCCGGATGTCTCGGCGCTTGCGCCCGAGGTGCTCGACCGGGTGAGCGTGGCCTATCTGTGCTCGCCCTCCAACCCGCAGGGCGCCGTCGCCTCGCGGGGCTACTGGGCGGATCTGGTCGCCCTGGCCGAAAAGCACGATTTCCGCATCTTCGCCGATGAATGTTATTGCGAGATCTACCGCGACGCCCCGCCCGTGGGCCTCTTGCAGGTGGCCCACGAGATGGGCGCCGACCCCGAGCGGATCGTCGCCTTTCACAGCCTCTCCAAGCGGTCGAACCTGCCGGGGCTGCGCTCGGGCTTTGTGGTGGCGGGGCCGGACAGCATCGCGGCGATGAAGCAATTGCGCAATTACGCGGGCGCCCCCTTGCCGATGCCGTTGCAGCACGCCGCGGCGCGGCTCTGGGCGGATGAGGCGCATGTGGTGGAGAACCGCCGCCTTTACGGGCGCAAATACGCCCGCGCCGACGCGATCATGGGGCAGGTGCCCGGCTACCTCGGCCCCGAGGCGGGGTTTTTCCTCTGGTTGCCGGTCGCCGATGGCGAGGCCGCGGCGCTGCGGCTCTGGCAGGAGACGGGCGTGCGCGTGTTGCCGGGGGCCTACCTGGGGCAGGATTCCGGGCGCGGGAATCCCGGCCGGGGCTACATTCGGGTGGCGATGGTGGCCCCCGAAGAAGAGATGGCGCAAGGGCTGATACGCCTGCGCGACTGTCTTTATGGTTGAGCGAGGGTGAGCAGGAAAATGGCATATCAGACACGCGGGCGCGAGCCGCTCCTTGACAGCACCACCGCCGAGGCGCTCGAGAAGCGCGGCAAGGAATTGCTGGGCCTGGCCCTGCTGGCGCTGGGGCTTGTCGCGGCGGCGCTGGTGGGATCCTACAGCCCGACCGACCCGAGCTGGATGGCCGCGACCGACGCGCCGGTGCGGAACTGGCTGGGTGCGGCGGGGGCAGGGGTGGCCGCGCCGCTGTTCATGATCGTCGGCTGGGGGGCCTGGGGCCTGGCGCTGGTGCCGGGGGCCTGGGGGCTGCGGCTGATGCTTCATCGCGGCGAGGAGCGGGCGACCGGGCGGCTCATTTTCGCGCCTGTCTGGCTTGCGCTTCTGTCGATCCACGCGGCCACGCTTTCGCCCGGCGCGGCGTGGGCTTCGTATCACAGCTTCGGGCTGGGGGGGCTTTTCGGCGACACGATCCTCGGCGCGCTTCTGGGGCTTTTGCCGTTCGAGGCGGGGTTTGGCCTGAGGCTCTCGTCGCTGGTGCTGGGGGTGGTCGTGCTGGTGGTCGGGGCCTTTGTCCTCGGCTTCAGCCGCGCGGAACTGCGCCGGGCGGGCCGGTTCCTGCTGGTCGGGATCGTCATGACCTACGCCGCCTTGCGCGCAGGTCTCGGTCTTGGCGCCGGCGGGCTTGCACGCGCGGGCAAGGGCGTGCAGGCGCGCCTGTCCGAGCGGCGCGCGATGGCGGCAGAGGCTGCGGATATGCCCGTGCGCCGGGTAGCAACGGCCCGGCCCGCGCCCGTGCCGGGCGGCGCGCGCGTGCGTGGCGCAGACCCCGCGTCCGCGTTTGCGTCCGCGCCTGTGGCTGTGGCTGAGAGGCCCGGCGGGCTGCTGGCGCGGATGCCCTCGCTTCTGCGCAAGCCCGAGGCGATGCCGCCGTCCGAACTGGTCGAGGCGCAGGCGCATGACGCCGAGGCACCCACGGGCGAGCGTATCCACGCGCGCATCACCGACGCGATCCGTGCCCGCGTGCGCCAGAGCCCGACCGTTCCGGTCGAGAGCGTTGCGCCGCTGACGAGGGGGCGCGGGCGTGGCCCCGATCCGCTGATCGTCAAGCCCGCGCCGGGCGCGCCCCGGCCGCCCGAGCCGCCCCTGACCGCGCGGCAGGCCGCGCAAGCGGCGCCGCCGTTCGCGCCCGAGGTGTTCGAGGAGCCGTTGATCGAGGATGAGTTCGTCGCGGATGACGATTTCGCGCCCGATCCCGCCTGCGCCCCACACATTCCCGTTCCCGAGCCGCGCAAGGTGGTGCAGCACACGCCGGTCAGACAGTTTGCGCCCTCGACCCGCGCCGCGGCCGAGGCGCAGCCCGCACTGCCTTTTGCGACCGGGACGGCGGATTACGAGTTGCCGCCGCTGTCGCTCCTGTCGGACCCGGCGAATGTCAAACGTCACCACCTCAGCGACGAGGCGCTGGAGGAAAACGCGCGGATGCTCGAGAACGTGCTCGAGGATTACGGCGTCAAGGGCGAGATCGTGAGCGTACGCCCCGGCCCCGTCGTCACCATGTACGAGCTGGAGCCGGCGCCGGGCCTCAAGGCAAGCCGGGTGATCGGCCTGTCGGACGATATCGCGCGCTCGATGTCGGCGCTCTCGGCGCGGGTCTCGACGGTGCCGGGGCGCTCGGTCATCGGCATCGAGCTGCCCAATGACAACCGCGAGATGGTGAGCTTTCGTGAAATCCTGTCGAGCCGCGCCTATGGCGATGGCAATCAGAAGCTGCCGCTCGCGCTTGGCAAGGATATCGGCGGCGAGCCGATGGTGGCCAACCTGGCCAAGATGCCCCATCTGCTGATTGCCGGGACCACCGGATCGGGCAAGTCGGTGGCGATCAACACCATGATCCTCAGCCTGCTCTACAAGCTCGGCCCCGAGGATTGCCGGCTCATCATGATCGACCCGAAGATGCTGGAACTGTCGGTTTATGACGGTATTCCCCACCTGCTCAGCCCGGTGGTGACCGATCCCAAGAAGGCGGTCGTCGCGCTCAAGTGGGTGGTGGCCGAGATGGAGGACCGCTATCGCAAGATGTCCAAGATGGGCGTGCGCAACATCGACGGCTATAACGGCCGCGTCGCCGAGGCGCTGAACAAGGGCGAGATGTTCTCGCGCACGGTGCAGACCGGATTCGACGACGAGACCGGCGAGCCGGTGTTCGAGACCGAGGAATTCGCCCCCGAGAAGATGCCCTATATCGTGGTCATCGTCGATGAGATGGCCGATCTGATGATGGTCGCCGGCAAGGAGATCGAGGCCTGCATCCAACGCCTGGCGCAGATGGCGCGGGCGTCCGGTATTCACCTCATCATGGCCACGCAGCGCCCCTCGGTCGATGTCATCACCGGCACGATCAAGGCGAACTTTCCCACGCGCATCAGCTTTCAGGTGACATCAAAGATCGACAGCCGCACCATCCTGGGCGAGCAGGGGGCCGAGCAGCTTCTGGGGATGGGCGACATGCTTTACATGGCCGGAGGCGGCCGGATCACCCGCTGCCACGCGCCCTTTGTCTCGGACGAGGAGGTGGAGACGGTCGTCACCTACCTCAAGGCGTTTGGCCCGCCGGAATATCTCGGCACGGTGCTGCAAGGCCCCGATGACGAGCGGGCCGAGAGCATCGACGCGGTGCTCGGCCTGTCCACCGGCGGCAATACAGAGGGCGAGGACGCGCTCTACGATCAGGCGGTGGCGATCGTGGCGAAGGATCGCAAGTGCTCCACCTCCTATATCCAGCGCAAGCTGGCCATCGGCTACAACAAGGCCGCGCGCCTGGTCGAGCAGATGGAGGACGAGGGCGTTGTCAGCCCCGCCAACCATGTCGGCAAGCGCGAGGTCCTGGTGCCCGAGCCGCAATAGGCGCGCGCGTGAAATTTTCGCCCCGCGCAGGTGCAATCCGGCGCGGGGCCGCTTATCTGGGGGACATGAAACAGTTGCGAATCCTGATGGTGCCCGTCCTGTGGGCGGCGATGACCCTCCCGGCGGCGGCGGAAAAGCTTTCGCTTGGGGAAATATCTGCCTATCTCAACAGCTTGCGCACCGCGCAGGGGCAGTTCACGCAGGTGAACGAGGATGGCTCGATCAGCACGGGACGCATCCTGCTCAAGCGCCCCGGCCGGGTGCGGTTCGAGTATGACCCCCCCGAGGCGGCGCTGGTGGTGGCCGATGGCGACACGGTGGGCATCATCGACCCGCGCTCGAACGAGCGGCAGGGCTACCCGCTGCACCGCACCCCGCTCAAGATCATCCTGGAGCGCAACGTCAACCTTGGCCGCGCGCGCATGGTCACTGCCCATGTCAGCGACGGCACCACCACCACGGTGCGCGCGCAAGACCCCGACAACCCGGAATATGGCAGCATAGATCTGGTCTTTACCGCCAACCCGGTCGAGTTGCGGCAATGGATCATCAATGACGCCAATGGCGGGCGCACCACGGTCATTCTTGGCGATCTGGTCAAGGACGTGCGGCTTGCGGATGAGAATTTTGTCATTCCCGGCCGCGAGACGATGCGTATCGACAGGTAATCACGCGCCCAATCACACGAGGCCCCGCCGGGCGCGGCAGGTGCCAAGCTGTGCGCGGTAGCGCGCGGCGCGGGCATCCACATCACCGGCGACGCGCACCAGCCATGGCTTGGCGGTGTGGCTGCCACGGGCAAAGCCCGTGCGCCCCTCGTGATAGGCAAGATACTGGTTGCGCGCATCGTCGCGCGCAATGCCCAGTCGCTCGGTGGATTGGGCCATGTACCAGCCGATGAAATCTGCCGCGTCGTGAATATCGGTGCGCCGCGCACCATGGCGCCTGCTGTCGGCGAGGTATTCCTCCCATGTCCCGTCGAGCGCCTGGCTGTAGCCATAGGCCGAACTGATCCGCCCCGTCGGGATCACGCCAAGGCTCCAGCGATAGGGCGTGCGCGCGTCAGAGACGAACTTGCTCTCCTGATAGATCGTGGCCATCTGGACATGGGCGGGCACGCCCCAGCGACGCTCTGACGCGCGAAAGGCGCGGGCGTATTCGGGCCGCTCGTCAAGGATCGCACAGGCATTGTCCAGTTCGCGCGGAGAGGTGCCATAGCCCAAGCCGCCGCCACAGGATGACAGCACGAAAAGCACCAGAAAGGCGCGAAAGATCCTGCTCATCTGCCTCTCGCTTTCGCGTTTGTTTTGTCAAAGTCTAGCGGATTTGCGCGCCGGGGGAAATCACCAATTTGCCCGGCCTGCGGGCGGGGGAGGGGGCGCTCATGCGGGGGCTGCATCCTCGAGGCGCAACTGCACCACCTGCCGCCCGCCCCAATGGTTGATCTCCACCCGCCCCGCGAGGTGGAACCGCGCGCCGCCATGGTTCAGGAGCGCCGCGCCAAGCGGCCCCTCGGCGGCACCAAAGGCAATCGCGTCGAGCGTGGCGCCCATCCCGTCATCGAGCCGCAGCTTGAGATGCGCGCCCCCCAGAACCCTGGCAAAGCCGATCCGGCAATCGGGAAAGACGTAACGCGGCCCCGGCGCGCCGGCGCCGAACGGCCCCGCCGCCTCGATCCGCTCGACCAGCTCCAGCGTTGCGGCGCCGGGCATGAGCACGCCGTCAAGGCGCAGATCGGCCGGGCCGCCCGTGCCCGCGCCCTGCCGCGCCAGCAGATCCGAGAGCCGCGCCATCGCCTCTTCCAGCCGGTCGCGCGCGACGGTGAGACCGGCGGCCATGCGGTGCCCGCCGCCCTTGAGCAGCACCCCCTCGCGCGCCAGCCGCTGCACCGCCGCACCCAGATCGACCCCCGCGACCGAGCGCCCCGATCCCTTGCCCTCATCCCCCTCGAGCCCGATCACCACGGCGGGGCGATTGGCCGCCTCCTTGAGGCGGCTTGCCACGATCCCGACCACGCCGGGATGCCAGCCCTCGCCCGCGGCCCAGACCAGCGGCGCGTCAAACCCCCGCGCCTCGGCCTGCGCCAGTGCTGCCGCGCGCACCTCGGCCTCGACCGCGCGGCGCTCCTCGTTGAGCGCCTCCAGCCGAAGGGCAAGCGCGCGCGCCTCGCCCGGATCGTCGCTGGCCAGAAGCCGCGCGCCCAGATCCGCCTGCCCGATCCGCCCGCCCGCATTGACGCGCGGGCCAAGGACGAACCCAAGATGATAGGCGGCGGGCGGGCCGTCGAGCCGCGCCACATCGCCAAGCGCCACCAGACCCGCGCGCGCGCGCCGCGCCATCACCCGCAACCCCTGCCGCACGAAGGCGCGGTTGACCCCCACCAGGGGCGCCACATCCGCCACCGTCGCCAGCGCCACCAGATCCAGGAGCGCCATCAGATCCGGTCCCGCGCGCCCCGCCGCGCGCAGCTGTCGCCCCGCCTCGACCAGCATCAGGAATACCACGCCCGCCGCGCAAAGATGCCCAAGATCGCCGCTCTCGTCCTGCCGGTTGGGGTTGACCACGGCCAGCGCGGGCGGCAGCGTCTCGCCACCGAGATGGTGATCGAGCACCACCACATCCGCGCCCGTCGCGGCGGCCAGCGCCTCATGGCTCACCGTGCCGCAATCGACACACACTATCAGGTCGTGCCCCGCCGCCAGATCGCGCATCGCCGGCGCGTTGGGGCCATAGCCCTCGTCGATGCGGTCGGGGATATAGAGCGTCGGCCGCCCCGCCCCCATGCGCCGCAGCCAGTCGATCAGCAGCGCAGCCGAGGCCCCGCCATCGACATCGTAATCGGCGAATATGGCGATGCGCTCGCGGCGCTCCAGCGCGTGCAGGACCCGCGCCGCCGCCACCTCCATGTCGCGCAAGGATCGCGGATCGGGCATCAGGTCGCGCAGGGTCGGGCCGAGGTAGCTTTCCGCCTCGGCCGGCGGCACACCAAGCCGCGCCAGCGTCTGACAGAGCGCGCGCGGCAGGCCGGTCGCCTGCGCCATGGCTTCCGCCTGTCGCTCGGCCTCGCCCCCCGGCCCGATCCAGCGCCGCCCGGTCAGCGAGGTCTCGACACCGAGATAGGCCGTCATGTCCGCGCCCGGGCTTCATCTTGCCCGAAATATCCCGGGGGAGTCGCCGCTTGCGGCGACGGGGGCAGCGCCCCCTGCCTTGTCGCGATCTCAGTCACGCTTGCTGCGGTAGATCATCCGCCGCACCGAGCCCGTGCGCGAGCGCATCAGCACCGTCTCGGTCTCGACGAAACCGGGGCGGCGATGCACGCCCCTGAGGATCGAGCCATCGGTGACGCCCGTGGCGGCAAAGATCACGTCCGAGGTCACCATCTCGTCGCGGGTATAGGTCCGGTCGAAATCGGTGATCCCGGCCTTCGCCGCGCGCGCGCGCTCGTCCTCGTTGCGAAACACCAGACGCCCCCACATCTGCCCGCCCATGCATTTGAGCGCGGCCGCCGCCAGTACGCCCTCGGGCGCGCCGCCGGTGCCCATATACATGTCGATGCCGGTCATGTCGGATTCGGCGCAATGGATGATGCCGGCCACATCGCCATCGGTGATGAGACAGACCGCAGCACCCGTCTCGCGCAACTCGGCGATCATCGCCTCGTGGCGCGGGCGTTCCAGCACGCAGGCGGTGATCTCGGACGGGCGGCAGCCGCGCGCCTTTGCCAGCGCCTCGACCCGTTCGCGCGGCGACATCGACAGCGAGACGACGCCGTCGGGGTATCCCGGCCCGATCGCCAGCTTGTCCATATAGGTGTCGGGCGCGTGCAACAGCGTGCCGCGCGGCGCCATGGCGATGACGGTGAGCGCATTGGGCATCGCCTTGGCCGTCAGCGTCGTGCCCTCCAGCGGGTCGAGCGCGATATCGACGCCGGGGCCGTCGCCCGTGCCCACCTCCTCGCCGATGAACAGCATCGGCGCCTCGTCGCGCTCGCCCTCGCCGATCACCACAACGCCCTTGATGGCGAGCATGTTGAGCTGTTCGCGCATGGCGTTGACGGCGGCCTGATCGGCGGCCTTCTCGTCGCCGCGCCCGATCAGGTCGGCACAGGCGAGGGCGGCCTGTTCGGCCACGCGCGCAAGGCCGAGCGAGAGCATACGGTCGTTGAAAGCGGTATCGGAACTCATGGGACGATCCTTGCTGAAAGCGTCGGTGAAAGACTAGAGAGCGCGGGCCGCACGCGCAAGCCGCGCCTCAGACCTGCTCGATGCGCAGCGCGACGGGGGTATGGGCCAGCACATCGAGGCGGCGAATGTCATTGATCGCGGTGTCGAGCGCCTCGCGGGTGGTCTTGTGGGTGACGATGAGCACCGGGGCGGCGGCCTCGGCGTGGCGATACTGGCGCATCCGGTCGATGGACACACCGGCCTCGCCCAGGCAGGTGGCGACCCTGGCCAGCGCGCCGGGTTTGTCCACCAGCGCCATGCGCAGGTAATAGGGCGCGGGCGTGGCGCAGCTTGCGGGCGTGCAGCGGGCGAGGGTTGCGGCGGGCTGCCCGAAGGTCGAGAACCGCGTGCCGCGCGCGATGTCGATCACGTCGGCCATGACCGCGCTGGCCGTCGGCCCCATGCCCGCACCGGGGCCGCGCAGCACGATCTGTTCCACCTGATCGCCCTCGAGCACGATCATGTTGGCGCCGCCTTCAAGTTGTCCCAGCGGGCTGGATGTGGGCACGAGGCAGGGCGACATGCGGCTCTCCAGCCCGCGCCCGGTCATCTGCGCCACGCCGAGCAGCTTGATGCGGTAGCCCATGTCGGCGGCGCGGCGGATATCGTCCAGCGTGATCGACTGGATCCCCTCCAGCACCATCCCGTCGAAATCCACCTGACAGCCAAAGGCGATGGCCGCAAGCAGCGCCAGCTTGTGCCCCGCGTCGATCCCGCCCACGTCAAGCTCGGGATCGGCCTCCAGATAGCCGAGCCGGCCGGCCTCCTCGAAAAGCGCGTCATAGCCCTGCCCGGTGGCCTGCATCCGCGTCAGGATATAGTTGCAGGTGCCGTTCATCACCCCCATCACGCGGGTGATGGCGTTGCCCGCCAGCCCCTCGGTCAGGGTCTTGACGACCGGGATGCCGCCCGCGACGGCGGCCTCGAAGCGGATCACGCGGCCTGCCTCTTCGGCGGCCAGCGCCAGCGCCTGCCCGTGATGCGCGAGCATCGCCTTGTTGGCGGTGACCACATCCTTGCCCGCGGCTATGGCGGCCTCGGTCGCGGCCTTGGCGGGGCCGTCGCTGCCGCCCATCAGTTCCACGAACACATCCACGTCGTCGCGCCGCGCCAGCGTCACGGGATCATCCTCCCAGGCGTAACCCGAAAGGCTCACGCCGCGATCCTTGTCGCGGGTGCGTGCCGAGACCGCGCTGATGGTGATCGGGCGGCCCGTGCGCAGCTGCAACAGATCGGCCTTCTGCCGCACGATGCGCACCACGCCGGTGCCGACGGTGCCAAGCCCGGCAATGCCAAGGCGCAGGGGGGTGGTCATGGGGGCGCTCCGATCCTCGTTCATCCGTGTCTCTTGCGGCGCGATGTAACGGGTTCGCCGGGGCCATGCAACGCGGCGCGGGGTTCTGCGGCAAGGTTTCAGCCATCCACACCCTGTTGCATCCGCGTGCGCGCCTCGTCGCCGATGACCGGGCGGCGCAAGGCGTCCGCGCGGGTGCGCAGCCGCGCGGCGCGGGCGTCGAGGTCGGCCTGCGCCTCGGGCGTGGTGCGGGGCTGGGGCACACGGGCGCGGATCGTCTCGGCGGGCACGAGGCCGGGGTAGGGCGCGGCCTTGTCCGCCGCGCTCAGATCCGTGCGCGGATAGGGGTCGGCGCAGGCCGCAAGCAGGCACAGGCAGGCAAGGGCAGTGGCAAGGCGCATGAAACGACCCTTCGCGGCGCGGCATGGCCTTTCTTGCCATCCCGGCGGCGCAGGGGCAAGCGGGGCTTTGATCTGAACATGCGTTCAGTTAAACCGGGGCCATGGCACGGACGCAAGGCTCTCATTCCGACATCACCGGCCCGCGCGTGCGCGCGGCGGCGCTGCGGCTGTTCGCGCGGCAGGGCTATGCCGCCGTCTCGATGCGCCAGATCGCAAGCGAAGTGGGGGTGCAGGCGGGCGCGCTCTACAATTACACACCCGACAAGCAGACGCTGCTGTTCGATCTCATGCGCACCCATATGGAGGACCTGCTGGCGGCGTGGGATGCCGAGGCCCCCGAGGCAAGCGCGCGCGACGCGCTCGAAGCCTTCACCCGGTTTCACATCCGCTTCAACACCAGCCGCGCCGATGCGGTCTTTGTCTCCTACATGGAATTGCGCAATCTGGAGCCGGGCAATTTCGCGGTGATCGAGGGGCAGCGCCGCGAGTATGAAACCCGGCTCGAGGCGATCTTGCGGCAAGGCGTGGTTGAGGGATCCTTTGACGTGACCGAACCGCGCATCGCGGCGATGGCGCTCATTGCTATGCTGACAGGGATCAATACCTGGTTTCGTGCGCGCGGGCGGCTTGGCCTTGTGCAGATCGAGGCGCTTTACTGGGACATGGTGCGCAAGGCGGTCGCGGTATGAATGGTGTGATCCCGGTCTGACGGACGGCTTGTGGAATCGTGACGTGATATTTCAGCAAGGCCGCCCTATGTGTCCTTCGACAGGGGGCGATTGGAGTAACGACATGGCTGTGACAATCGGGCGTCGGAACCTTTTGATAGGCGCGGGGGGCCTCGCGGCATTCGGCGGGGTCGCTTTCGTGGGCCTCAACCTGTGGCGCGGCGGGTTCGAGGAACTGGCTGCGGCACCGGTCTTTGCGACGGATGGCGTGGCGATCAGGGGCATCGACCCGGTGGCCTATTTTACCGAAGCCCGTCCCGTCGCGGGCGATCCGGCCCATGCCCACGCGTGGCGCGGTGCGGTCTGGCATTTCGCCTCTGCCGAGAACCGCGACCGATTTGCCGCCGAGCCGGACCGCTATGCCCCGCAATATGGCGGTTTTTGCGCATGGGCGGTTGCCGCGCGCGGCAAGCTCTATTCCACGCAGCCCGACAACTGGTCCATCGTCGACGGCAGGCTCTATCTCAACTTCAACGACGACATTCAGGCCCGGTGGGAGACGGATATTCCCGGTTTCATCATGGCCGGTGACAGGCGCTGGCCCGAGATTCTCGCGGGGCGCGGCTAGGTCGCGGGCGCACCCGTTTCGTCACACTGTTACGAAACGGAAAGCATTCGTGACGAAAATCGCAGGATATCGCCTATGTTTTCCGGGGTCCCTTGGCGGTATCGGGCAGCACGCTTGACATAAAACGACCGCTTGTATCTATCGGGGGCGTCACCCACCAGAAGTGGCGAGCAGAATGGCCCGATGCCCTACGGTTTGGCAGATTGCGGCCCCGAGGACAAAGGACATCTCGATGCAGGCGACTGGCAGTTCGCACGATCTTGCCTTGCGCAAGGCTGATTTCTCCACGCTTTGCGAGGCGCTCGACTATGCGGCGCAGGGCGCGACCGGGGTCAATTTCTATAACGCGCGCGGCGAAATCTACGCCTCGGCCACCTATGCCGAGTTGCGCGACGAGGCAATGGTTCTGGCGCGCCGCCTGATGGGCCTCGGGATCGAGCGCGGCGGGCGCGTGGCGCTGGTGGCCGAGACCTCGCCGCATTTCGTGCGCTTCTTCTGGGCCTGCCAATATGCAGGGCTGGTGCCGGTGCCCTTGCCCGCGACGATCCAGATCGGCGGGCACGCGGCCTATGTGGCGCAACTGGCACAGCTCATCCGCAATTGCGGGGCCGCAGCGGCGATGGCCACCCCGGAATGGGTGGATTTCCTGCAAGAGGCGGTGGCCGACATGGATCTCGCCTGCGTCGGTACGCCAGAGACCTTCGACGCGCTGCCCGAGGCCGCGGGCGATGTGCCCGGCGTGACGCCCGACAGCACCGCCTATATCCAGTATACATCGGGCAGCACCCGCTTTCCGCGCGGCGTGGTGATCGACCACAAGACCGTGCTGGCCAATATCCGCGACATGGCCGGGGCCGGGCTCAAGCTGCGCGAGGGCGACAGGTTCAGCTCCTGGCTGCCGTTCTATCACGACATGGGGCTGGTGGCCTTCATCATCATGCCGATGGCGACGCAGCGTTCGGTCGATTTCCTCGGCACCCATGATTTCGCCATGCGCCCGCGCAAATGGCTCGAGATGATGTCGGCCAACCGCGCCACGATCACCTCGGCACCGCCCTTTGCCTATGAACTGGCGGTGATGCGTATTCGCCCGCGCGATGCCGAGGGACTGGATCTGAGCGCGCTGCGCGTGGCCTGCGTGGGCGCCGAGATGATCAGCCCCGAACCGCTCGAGCGTTTCGCCGAGGTGCTGGCCCCTGCCGGTTTCCGCAAAACCGCGTTCCTGCCCTGCTACGGCATGGCGGAATGTTCGCTCGGGATCAGCTTTCTTGGCCTCGATGAGGAAGTGCGGATCGACTACATCGATTCGGAGGACATGCAGCATGACGGCATCGCCCGCCCGCTCGACCCCGCCGAGGCGGAAGGCAGCGGGCACCGGGTGGCGCGCTATGTCGATTGCGGCGCGCTGCTGCCGACGTTTGACATCGAAATCCGCGACGAGAACGGCCAGCCCCTGCCCGAGCGGCACGCGGGTGTGATCCATCTGCGCGGCCCGAGCGTGATGAGCGGCTATTTCCAGGACCCCGAGATGACGCGCGAGGCGCTGAGCGCCGATGGCTGGCTCAACACCGGCGATATCGGCTATCTCGCGGGCGGGCGGCTGTTCCTGACGGGCCGCAAGAAGGACATGATCATCATTCATGGCCGCAACATCTGGCCGCAGGATCTCGAACACCTCGCCAAGAGTCAGCCAGGCGTGAGCTATAACGATGTCGCGGCCTTCTCGGTCCCGTCGGCTGACGGGCGCCACGAACAGGCGGTGATCGTGGTGCAATGCCGCGATCGCGACGAGATCAAGCGCGCGCGTCTGGTCAAGACCATCATCGGGATGGTGCGCAGTGAATTCGGCATCGACTGCCGCGTTGAACTGGTGCCGACGCGGACGCTGCCGCGCACCTCCTCGGGCAAGCTGGCGCGCGCCCGCGCGCGGCTTGACCATATCGCGCGCAGGCAGGCGGCGGCCGCGGTGCATGCGCAGCCTGCCACCGCCGAGCCCGAGACCGTGGACGAGGCGCCGATCCGTTACATTGCATGAGCCAACGGGTCGCGGTCACGGGGGCTGCGGGATTTGTCGGGCAGGCCCTGGTCGCGCGGCTTTTGGCCGGGGGACATGGTGTGCGCGCGCTGGTGCACCGCACGCCGCTCGGCCTGACCCATCCCGCGCTCGAGAGCGTGACCGGCGGGCTTGGCGACGAGGCGGCGCTGGCCCGGTTGCTCGATGGTGTCGCGGTCGTGGTCCATGTGGCGGGGGTGGTGCGCGGGCGTGACGCGCGCGATTTCCTGCCCGTGAACGCCGAGGGCGTGGCGCGCGTGGCGCGCATCGCAAGCGCGCAGCCAAGGCCGCCCCGCGTGATCCTGATTTCCTCGCTCGCCGCGCGCGAGCCGCAGCTTTCGCATTACGCCGCAAGCAAGCGCGCGGGCGAGGCGCGCCTGGCGCAATCCGGTCTCGATCACACGATCCTGCGCCCGCCCGCGATCTATGGCCCCGGCGACAGGGAACTGGTGCCGCTGTTCGAGACCATGGCGCGCGGGATCGTGCCGCTGCCGGGGGTAAGGGGCGCGCGCGCCTCGCTGATCCATGTGGACGATCTGGCGCGGGCCATTCTTGCGCTCGTCGCGCGCCCCGCGCCCGGCACGTTCGAGCTGCATGACGGGCGCGCGGGCGGCTATGGCTGGGAGGAGATCGCCGCCATCGTCGAAGAGGTGGCGGGCCGCGGGCGCGGCTGGCGCGTGGCCATTCCCGGCGCATTTCTGCACGTCATCGCCACGGCCAATCTTTTCGCCGCGCGGCTTTTCGGCTATCAGCCGATGCTGAGCCCCGGCAAGCTGCGCGAATTGCGCCATCCCGACTGGGTGGCCGACAATACCGCGCTGAGCGCCGCCACTGGCTGGCAACCGCAAATCCCGCTGGCCGAGGGGCTGCGGGCGCTCTGGAACAAGCCACAGCCGCAACCCGAGAAAGGCAAGAGCCATGTCAACCGAGACGCCTGAGACCATCATCGAGACGCTTTACGGATTTCTGGAGCGGTTCCCGAAAGCCGCCGGAAATCTCGGCCCCGACACGAAACTTGCCGACGATCTGAGCCTTGATTCGGTCAACCTGATGGAATTGCTGGTCGAGATCGAGGATCATTACGATATCGGCCTGCCGCTCAACATGATGGGCGACATCACCACGATCCGCGACCTGGCCGCCAAGATCGCGCAACTGGTCGAGGACAGGGCATGAGCATCACCGCACGTTTCAATGAGATGGCGCAGATCCGCGACGGGCTGCGCGAGCTTGGCGCCGACCCTGCCCGCATCGTGATGGAGCGGTTCCTCTCGCCCACCGAGGCGGTGATCGACGGGCGGCCGACGATCCTTGCGGGCACCAACAACTATCTCGGGCTGACCTTCGACCCCGAGATCATCGAGGCCGCCTGCAAGGCGATGCACGAAGAGGGCAGCGGCACCACCGGCTCGCGCATGGCCAATGGCAGTTTTTCCAGCCACGCCGCGCTGGAAGAGGCGTTCGCGCGCTTCTACGACGTGCCCTCGGCGATGCTGTTTTCGACCGGCTATCAGACCAATCTCGGCCTCTTGATGGCGCTGTTGCAACCCGGTGACAAGGTGGTGCTGGACAGCCACAGTCATGCCTGCATCTATGACGGCTGCCGGATCAGCGGCGCGGATTTCTTTGCCTTCAGGCACAACGACCCCGACGACCTGCGCAAACGCCTGCGCCGTCTGGGCGGCGCGGCGGAGGGCTCGCTTGTCATCGCCGAGGGGCTCTACAGCATGTGGGGCGATACCGCGCCGCTCGCGGATCTGTGCGCGGTCGCCCGGGAATATGGCGCGTGGTTCATGGTCGACGAGGCGCATTCCTTCGGCGTCTATGGCGAGACCGGGCGCGGATTGTGCGAGGAGGAGGGCATCCTCGATCAGGTGGATTTCATCACCGGGACGTTTTCCAAAAGCCTCGCCTCGCTGGGGGGTTTCTGCGTCAGCCGCCATCCCGAATTGCAGCTTTTGCGCTATGGCAGCCGACCCTATATCTTCACCGCCTCGTCCAGCCCCGCGAGCATCGCGGCGGCACATGCCGCGCTCCGCGCGGTGCGCGCGCGGCCCGAGTTGAAGCAAAGCCTCTGGGCCAACGCGCGCAGGCTCCATGCCGGGCTTGAGGGGCTGGGTTACCGGCTCGCCTCGGGGCCGAGCCCGGTCATCGCCGTGCAGGTGCCCGCCCATGAGGAGGCCGCGCGCATGTGGAACGCGCTTCTGGCCGAGGGGGTCTATGTCAATCTCGTGGTGCCGCCCGCCGCGCCCGAAGGCGCGTCACTCCTGCGGTGCAGCCTGAGCGCGGCCCATTCGTTCGAGCAGATCGACCGGATCGTGGCGGCCTTTGACGCGGTGCGCGCCGGGGCTGCCACGGCGGCGGCGCGGTAACGGCAGGGGCGTCGGGCGGTGCAGGCAAGCCCCGAGAGCGGCGTGGCACTGGCGCATCTGTCGGATGTGCATTTGCCGCTGCCCGGGCGGGTGGACTGGCGCGACCTGCTGAGCAAGCGCGCGCTGAGCCTCTGGTCCTGGCGGCGCAAGCGGCACAGGGTGCACCGTCCCGAGGTGCTGGTGCGGCTGGTGGCCGATCTGCACGCGGCCGCGCCAGATCTGATCGCGGTGACGGGGGATCTGACCAATCTCGGGCTGCCGGTCGAGTATGCGCGCGCGCGCGGCTGGCTCGATGCGCTTGGCGATCCCGCGCGCGTCATGGTGGTCCCCGGCAACCACGAGGCGCTGGTGCGCGGCGCCTGGGAGACGGGCGCGCAGGCGTGGCGGCCTTACTGGCTGGGCGATGACGGGGGGGGATTCCCGTGGCTCAGGCGGCGTGCCGGGCTGGCGCTCATCGGGCTGTCGAGCGCCGTGCCCTCGGCGCCGGGCCGGGCCGTGGGTGCGGTCGGGGCGGCGCAGATGGCGCGGCTTGCGGTGCTGCTGGCGCAGACGCGCAAGGAGGGGCTGTGCCGCGTCGTCATGGTGCATCACCCGCCGCTCGACGGCACGGTGCGCGCGCGCAAGCGGCTGCTGGACGCGCCCGCGCTGCGCGCGGTTCTGGCGCGCGAGGGGGTGGAGATGGTGCTTCATGGCCACAGCCACCGCAGCCACCATCAGGAAATGGCGACGGCAGGCGGCGTGGCCCCGGTCATCGGCGTCCCCTCGGCCTCGGCCACCCATCCCGAGCCGGCGGCATGGCATCTCTACCGCATCGCGCCGGTGCCTGGCGGCTGGCAAATCGCCCTGACCGCGCGCCGCTACGCGGCTGGCGGCATGGAAACCAGCCACATCGCCACCCATCATCTCACCCGCGCCCATGCCGCGCCCTGACCCGTGCCGGGCGGTGGACATTGCCGCGCGCTGAGGCGATACCGCCCGCAACCAACCGGAAAGCCACGCCATGCGCCTGATGATCCACCTCTTCCGCGCCTATCCGATGGCCAGTTTCCTGATGGTGCTGGCGCTGTTCCTGTCGGGGCTGGCCGAGGGGCTGGGCCTGTCGGCGATGCTGCCGATGCTCAAGATCGCGCTTTCCTCCGGGCAGGCGGCGCAGACCGCCGAACCGCCGGGAGAGCTGGAACAGATGGTGCTCGACGTGCTGGCCTGGCTCGGGGTGCCCGCGACGCTTGGCGCGCTGCTGCTGCTGATCGTGGCCATGGCGACGCTCAAGGCGATCCTGCTGCTCGCGGCGCAGCGGCAGGTGGGCTATACGGCGGCGCGGGTGGCGACGGACATGCGCCTCGAGGTGCTGCGCAACATGATGCGCAGCCGCTGGAGCTTTTTCCTGCATCAACCGGCGGGCAAGCTCACCAACGCACTCGCCACCGAGGCGCAGCGGGGGGCGGATGCCTATATGTTCGGCGCGACCGCGCTCACCTTCTTCATCCAGGCGATCGTCTATGGCAGCGTGGCGGTTGCCGTGTCGTGGAAGGCGACGCTCATCAGCCTGCTGGCCGGGGCGGTGGTGATCTGGGTGTCGCATTTCCTTGTCCGGGCCGCGCGCAAGGCAGGCAAACGGCAGACCCAGCTTATGACCTCGCTCATGTCGCACCTCACCGACACCCTCCAATCGGTCAAGCCACTCAAGGCTATGGCGCGCGAGAACCTGACCGACGACATGCTGCGCGGCGAGACCAACCGCCTCAACAAGGCGCTGCGCAAGCAGGTGCTGGCAGGCGCGGCGCTCGACGCAGGGCAGGACCTGATGTTCGTCATGCTCATCGCCCTTGGCGTCTATCTGGCCATCGGCATCCTGTCGATGGAGTTCGCCACCGTGCTTATCCTCGCGGTGGCGCTCGGGCGGACCTTCTCCTTTCTCGGCAAGGTGCAGAAGCAGTATCAGAAACTCGCGCAGGCCGAGAGCGCCTATTGGTCGCTCAAGGATACAAGCGCGCGCGCCCTGGCCGAGCAGGAACATCTGGGCGGCCATGTCACGCCGACGCTGGAGCGGGGAATCACGTTTGGCGGCGTGCGCTTTTCCTATGAGGGCCACGCGGTGCTGAGCGGACTCGATCTGGATATCCCGGCGCACCGGATCACCACGCTGGTGGGGCCGTCCGGCTCTGGCAAGACCACGATCATCGACCTGGTGATCGGCCTTCTGCGCCCCGAGAGCGGCGAGATACGCATCGACGGTGTGCTGTTCGACACGATCGACCTGCGCGCGTGGCGGCGGATGGTGGGCTATGTGCCGCAGGAGACGGTGCTGCTGCACGACACCGTGCTGCACAATGTCACGCTTGGCGATCCGGCGATTTCCGAGGCACAGGCGCGCGCGGCGCTGGAAAAGGCGGGGGCGTGGGATTTTGTGCGCGCCCTGCCCGAGGGGCTTGAGACGATGGTGGGCGAGCGCGGCGGCAGGCTTTCGGGCGGGCAGCGCCAGCGCATCGCCATCGCCCGCGCGCTGATCAACGCGCCGCGCCTGCTCATCCTCGACGAGGCGACAAGCGCGCTCGATAGCGAGAGTGAGGCCGAGATCATCGCCACCCTCAGGGCGCTGAAGGCCGATCTGACCATCCTTGCCATCACCCATAACGAAAGCCTGGCAAACGCGGCGGACGTGGCGCACCGGCTGGAGGTGGGCGGCACGCTCAGGCCGGCGGGATAAGCGCGCGGATCGCGGCGACCGCGCGGGTCATGTCGCTTGGTTCTTGCCCGTCGCGCGCGGGCGGCGGCGCATCGCCCAGCCAGACCATGCGGCCCGAACGCACAAGCCGCAGGTGCATCCGGCTGATGTCGCGGCTCAGATAGGACCAGCCGTAGCGCATGAGCGCGCGGTAGGCGCCTGGCCCCGGTGCATGGTCGGGGCGGTCGGGATCGGCGCGGGCAAGGGCGCGGGCCGCCGCGCGCTTGCCCGCCGCGCAGAGCATGTCATGGCGCATCGCATATCGCCCCGCCGAGATGTCGAACATATGCACGGGCCTGCCCGTGGCATGGGCCTCGGCGAGCATCGAAATGCTGTCGGCGGTGACGATCACCTCGTCGGCCAGCGCCAGAAAGCCCAGGTAGGGATTTTCGGGATCGTCGCGCCGCCAGCGGTAAAGCTGCATCGGCACCTGCCTCTGCGCGGCAAAGGCGTCGATGGCGCAGGCAGGCGTGCGGGCGCTCGAACTGACCAGAAGCGAGCCACCGCGCGCGCGCGCCAGCGCCAGCGTGTCGCGCACGAGACGGCGCGCGGCATTGGGGCCAAAGGCATAAGGCCCGCTCGTGCCGCCGATATTCACCGCAAGCCAGGGACGCGGCAGGTGGGCAAGGCGCGGCGCCCAGAGCGCGGCGGCCTCATCGAGCCGCGCCCGCGTGATCCCGTGCAGCGGCAGCGCGTTGCGCAGCACGTTGGCGCGGTCGGGCACCGGGTATTGCGGCGTGGTGATGATCAGGTCGAAATAGCGCGGATCGGCCCATTGCCGCCCCAGGAACACCAGCCGCGTGCGCCCGCCCGCGCGGTCGCGGATCCAGCGCGCCACCGGCTCGTTGCGCATCCCGATGGAGAGCACCAGGTCGGGCCAGGGGGGCTCAAGCGGATCGGATCCCGCCAGATCGACGCCGCGAAGGTCGTTGCGCAGGAAAAGTGCGCTCGCCAGTCCGAAACGGCGATAGGAGAGCCGCTTGATCTCATGGGGCCAGCCAAGCGCCGTGGCCAGCGCGCGCAATTGCGTGCGCTCGCCCGCGCGGTAGGCGTCGAGCACCCAGACGCGCGGTTCAGACATCGGCGGCCTGTGGTGGCCGCTTCTTGGGCCAGCGCCGCTTCATGCACAGCCACTGGCCCGGATCTTCGCGGATCCAGTCCTCGAACACGGCATTGAGCCGCGCGGTAAGCTCAAGCACCTGGTCCTTGCGCGGCGCGTCCGGGTCGGCGGGGGCGAGCGGGGCCATGACCTCGATCCGGTAGCGCGCACCGGGCAGGCGCACGGCGCGGATCGGAATGAGCGGATAGCCGCGCAGCGCCAGCATGGCGGGCAGCGTGTTGGTCATCGCGGGCACACCGAAAAACGGCACCATCTCGCCCTCGTCGATGCGGGTGTCAAAGGCGGCACCCACCGAGCGCCCGGCGGCCAGTTCGCGGATCATGTCGCGCACGCCGCCCGCACTTGGCACCATGGGCCCGCCGAAATGCCGCCGCCGCGCGAGGAAAAACCGGTTCATCCACGGGTTGCGCTCGGGCGCGTAGAGCACGGAAATGGACAGGTCATGCGCGCGCCCGATCAGGTTGGTGATCTGCCACGCGCCGATATGGGCGGTGGCAAAGACGATCGCCTCCTTGCGCCGGATCGCCGCCTCGGCCTCGGGGTGGATCACGAACTCCAGGCGGCGGTCGCGGTCACGCCAGATCCGGTCAAGCAGGAAAAGCTCAACCGCCGCATGACCCGTGGAGCGGAAGATCTCGCGCGCCACCGCGTCGCGCGCGGCCGCGCTCGCGTCACGCATCATCACCGCAAGGTTGCGCCGCACCACCCTCCGCTTGTTGGGATTGTGAAAGCCGATGGTCCCGAGACAGGCGGCAAAGACCCGCGTGGCCAGCGACACCGGCATAAGCCGCGCCAGCCCGTAGAGCAGGTGAAACACCGCTGCCTCGAACAGCCACACCGGCGTTTGTGCCCCCGGCAGGCGGTCCATCAGGCGCTTGGGCAGCAGGTAATATTTCGCCATGGCTCGATCCCGGCCCTCACTGAGCGCGCCGTTGAGACGCGGGCCCGCGCCTCAGCGGCGCTCTGCGCGGTCGGATTTCTCCGGATAGGTGCGGAACACCAGATCCCAAAACGGTGACGAGACGCCGTAGCGACCGGGATCTTTGGAGAAATGGTGGCGCATGTGGTAATGCTTGAGGAATTGCAGCGCCGGGTGCTTCATCGGAAAGTGATGCGTGGCGTAGTGGATATAGTCGTAGATCAGATAGCCGATGATGAAGAAGCCGGTGAACGGCTCGGCCCAGGGGGTGGGCAGCACCAGCCAGAAGATCAGGTAGAGCACGGCGACGATCGGCAAGGCCCCGGCGGGCGGCATCAGAAGGCGCGTCTTGTCCTGCGGCGTGTCATGGTGGACGCCGTGAAACAGGTAGATGAAGCGGCGGCCCAGATCGGTTTTCGGCTCGAAATGAAAGAGGTAGCGGTGCAGCAGGTATTCCGCCAGCGTCCACGTCAGCAGCCCGGCCAGCCCGATCAGCGCCAGACCGCCCAGGCCGATGCCATGCACCACGACCGCACGCCAGATGAGCCAGCCCGCGAGCGGCGACCACACCAGAAGCGGCACGATCGGATGCACATGGCTCAGCTTTTCCAGCAGCGGGTTCTTGAACAGGCGCACCGATTCGTCCACGCGGTGACGGCGGCTTGGTTGGTGGTTCGACATGGGGCGACCTCTTTGCTACATGCGCGGCGTCAGGCTTCTTTATATATGTCGGTTTTCGCCCGAAGAACAGCGCCGCGCCAGATTTTGCTCGTGCAGAGCCATTCGCCGGGCCGCGCGCTGATCCACTCCTCGAACCGCTCGTGGATCTGGCGGGTGAGGTCGAGCGCCTGCGCGTCGGTGTCGGCCTCGGGGTTGCGCGGGATGAGGGGGGGGTGAAAGCGCACGGTAAAGCGCGCGCCGGGGTGACGTTCGACCTGCACCGGCACGAGCGGCGCGCCAAAGCGCAGCGCAAGGCCCGCGGGCAGGGTCGAGCTGTCCTTTTCCGTGCCAAAGAACGGGATCGGCTTGCCGCCGTCGATGCGGCGGTCGATGATCATGGCCGGGGCCTCGCCGTTCTTGAGGGCCTGCATGAATACGCGCAGCCCTGCATCGCGCGACACCGTTTCGCACCCCAGCCGCGCGCGATAGCGCAGCATGATATTGTCCAGCCACGGATTGGCCAGCGGCGCATAGAGCGCGTGGGACCGGATGCCCAACTGTGTCATCGCGGCGCCGGCCACCTCCCAGTTGGCGAGATGGGCGGCGACGAAGACCACTGGCGTGCCGGGGCGGCAATAGGCGGGATCATCCTCGACCGTCTCGATGCGCAGAAGGCCGCGCGCGGGGTCGGTATATTTGGCCAGATGCGGATATTCGGCAAAGACCGCGCCTGCGTTGCCCCAGACCTCTTCGGCCAGGCGGTCGATCTCGGCGGGCGATTTTCCGGGCAGGGCCAGCGTCAGGTTGGCGCGCACATGGCGGGTGCGGTTCTTGAAGATGCGGCCCAGAAAGCGGCCAAAGCCCGCCCCCGTGGCCGAGGCCCAGCGCAGCGGCAGCAGTCGGAAAAGCCCGGCCATCGCACCGACAAAGGCCAGATCCAGAAACCACAACGCATTGGTGGCGGCCCGGCTGTCGAGCGCCCTGTGGCGGAGATGGCTTCCGAGGATGAACTTGGCCAAGGCGGAGGCTTTCTGCGATTTCGGCTTCGTGCCATTTTGTGCTATCCGTAGGTTAATCGGGCTTCGGCCCCTGTTCTGCAAGTCTGTTATGGCAAATGCCCGCCCGTCCGGGCGCACATACATGAAACAATCTTACCGGTTTCGCGCCCGCGCGTGCGCGGGGGCCTTGCCCTCCATGGCCCGGATGCGGCAAGGCTTGAGACGCCCGCAGGCGGGCGGCGCGGGCGGCAATCCCCATGGCACCCGGCAGAACGAAAGGCCCAAGATGGCACGCAATGCGCCCGCAAGCGCCCTGATCGAGGTTCGCCCCGCAGACGCGGGCGGCGCGGCGCGCGATTTCCTGCACCTGCCTGAGCGGATTTACGCCGGCGACGCCGCCTGGGTGCCGCCGCTTCTGATCGAGCAGAAACAGCGCGTCTATCGGAACGCGCCGCTTTTCGCCCATTGCGAGGTGGCCCGCTGGGTCGCCTGGCGCGGGGGGGAGCCGGTGGGGCGCATCACCGCCCAGATGGACCGCCTCCAGCCCGAGGTCGAGGGCGGCCGCCTCGGTTATTTCGGGATGATCGAGGCGGTCGATGACGCGGCGGTTTTCGCGGCCCTCTTCGGGGAGGCGCAGGACTGGCTGCGCGCGCGCGGCGCGGCGCAGGTGCGCGGCCCCTACAACCTCTCGATCAACGAGGAAATCGGCCTTCTGGTCGAGAATTTCGACGACCCCCCCTTCATCATGATGGGACACGCGCCGCGCTACTATGGCCCGCGCATCGAGGAACAGGGTTTTGCCGGCGTCAAGGACCTGCTTACCTACATGGTGCAGCCCGATTTCGTGGCCCCCCCCGTCATGACCAAGCTTGCCGAACGCGCCAGCCGCAAGGTCAAGATCCGCCCCTTCAACCGCAAGGACAAGGCCGCCGATTTCGCCGCCATGCGCGACATCTTCAACGATGCGTGGTCGGATAACTGGGGTTTCGTGCCCTTCACGCCCGAGGAATTCGACGAGACCGCCAAGGCGCTTACCCTGCTGCTGCCTGACGATTTCATCCAGTTCGCCGAGATCGACGGGCGCGCCGTCGCCTTCATCGCCGCCTTTCCGAACCTCAACGAGATGATCCACGACCTGCGCGGGCGGCTGTTACCCTTCGGCTGGGCCAAGCTGCTGTGGCGGCTCAAGGTCCGGGGCGCGACAAGCGCGCGCGTCGCGCTCATGGGGGTGCGCAAGGAGCACCAGTATTCGCGGCTGGGGCCGACGCTGGCCTTTCTGATCATCGACGCGGTGCGCAAGGCGATGACCCGGCGCGGCGTGCGCCGGGTGGAGATGGGCTGGATTCTGGAAGATAACGACGGTATGCGCCACATCATCGAAGAAGTCGGCAGCACCATCCACAAACGCTACCGCCTCTATCAAAAGCCGCTCTGAGGCCATCCCCATGACCCGATCCGAGACCCAAACGCCCGATTTTGCCGCCGTCATCCTTGCCGGTGAACGCGACGCGCAGGACGCGCTGCGCGATCACGCGGGCGTGGCCAGCAAGGCGCTGATCGAGATTGGGGGCAAGCCCATGATCGCGCGGGTGATTTTGGCGCTTGAGGAGGCTGGGCATATAGCCTCGGTGCATCTGAGCGGGCCGGCGGAGGCGGTCGTGACCGGCTCTGACGTGCTCTCGGGGATGATCGAGGGGGGCCGCGTGGACTGGACCGCGCCGGGGGCCTCGCCCTCGACCAGCGCCTTCGAGATGCTCAGCCGCTTTCCCGAAGGCCAGAAGGTGATGATCACCACCGCCGATCACCCGCTTCTGACCAGCGAGATCGTCGATCATTTCTGCCGCGACGCCGCCCTGTCGGGCTGCGATGTGGTGGTGGGGCTTGCCCCCTACGATCTGGTGCGCGGGGCCTATCCCGACCTGAAAAAGACCGTGCTGCGCTTTGCCGACGGGCAATATTGCGGCTGCAACCTGTTTGCCTTTCTCACCGCCGACGGCCGCCGCATGGCCGATTTCTGGCGGCAAATCGAGCGCGAGCGCAAGAAACCGCTGGTGGTGATCCGGATGCTCGGCCTCTGGGCGGTGCTGCGGTATCGCATGGGCTGGCTCACGCTGGGGCGCGCGCTGGCGCTTCTGTCGCGCAAGGCTGGGCTGCGCGTCGGCGTGGTCGTGCTGCCCTATGCACATGCCTCGGTGGACGTCGACTCGGTTGATGACTATCTTGTGCTTGAGCGTCATGCCCGTGCCGCCAGCGCGCCGCAGCCTGCCCCGACCTGAGGGCCCGCCCGTGCCCGCCCCTTTTTTCCATCTGCAAGAAAGATGCAGCCATGACAACCACGATGACCAAACTGCTCAACTTCGACGCCGTCGAAAAGGCCCCGCTCACCACCGATCCGTTCAGCTTCATGGTCGCACAGGAGGTGATCCCGGCGGACATGCTGGAGCGGGTCAACGCGGATTATCCGCATATCGACAAGCCCGCCAACTTCCGGCCCGAGAGCCTGACCTATGGCCCGCTTTTCGCGCAGGTCCTCGAGGATCTCGACAGCCCGGAATTCGAGCGGCTGATCTCGCGCAAGTTCGATATCGACCTGAGCCAGACCACCAAGACCATCACCGTGCGCAAGCTCTCGGAGCCGAGCGACGGCAATATCCACACCGATCACTGGTCCAAGATCATGACCGTGCTGCTCTACTTCAACCCCGAATGGCATCAGGAGGGCGGCAAGCTGCGGATGCTGCGCGGCAAGCACGACATCGAGGATTACGTCGCCGAGGTGACGCCGATCGGCGGCACGCTGCTGGGGTTCAAACGCTCAAACAACAGCTATCACGGCTACAAGCGCTTTGACGGCGAGCGGCGCATGGTGCAGGTCAACTGGGTGCGCTCGGACCCGCTCGCGCTTCAGGCGCAGCGTATTTCGCGCCTTGGCACGCATACCGGCAAGAAACTTCTGCGTTTGGCCAAGGGGCTTGGCGGGCGCGGCTGAGGCCGGGTCGATCCGGTCTTACGTCCCGTAGCCGAAGACCGGATCGAGCCGCCCCTCGACCATCGCATCCACCGCCGCCAGTTGGTCTGGCGTGAAATAGTCGCGGTAGCCGCCGACCTTGCCACGCCGCACCTTGAAGCTGTCGGGGTTGCTCTCGTCGCCGGGCTTCACGCGCTGGCCGCTGGCGCGCATCCCCTCGTTTTGTGCCTCGCGCTTTTTCATGTTCTCGTAGGCGGCGTAATCACGCGCCGCCTCGATATGCGCGGGCGCGCCCGGCGTGCCGGTATGGGTCACGGCCCGTTGCAGCGCCGCGCCCGGATCGGCGCGCATGTCCTCGTAGCGGATCATCAATAGGTCATCGCCCATCATCGGCATGGCGCGCGCCCAGCCGTTGAAATAATCGACAATGCGCGGGATGCCGCAATCGGGGTTCGAGACGAACTCGAATATATCCACCTCGGCCCCGTGGGGCGGGTAGAAATTCAGCTCTTTCTTGCCGGGCAGCATCCGGTATTTCCACTGGAAATACTGCGACACCGCCACGTCGCGCGGATCGCGCACCAGCAGCACCACCTTCTTGCTCTTGAAATGCGCAAGGCTCTCCCATTCGCGCAGATAATCGCGCATGTAGTTGTTATGGCTGAACAGCACGCGCGGCGCGGCCGGGTTCATCCGGTGAAAATTGTCAAATTCCAGCATGTTCTCGGTCGGCAGCGCGAAATGAAGCTGGTAAAAGCGCGAGAGCATGACGCGAAACCATGTCCGCCCGCTCTTGCCCCAAGACATCAGCACCCAGTCTGCCTCCTGCAATTTGCGGTATTCCTCGCGGCCGCGCAACCGGCGCTCCAGCGACAGCCTGCGGGGTTTGGGCAGAAAGAAGAGCGCGCCGAGGATCAGGTGGCGGGTGGCCACGGCGCGGATTTCCCGGGGTGTGGTGTTGAACATGGCGGGGCGTCTTTCGACTGGTCGGGGCTTCAAGTCTCGGGGCGATCCGGTGCATAAGGGGCAAGGGCCGGACCGCGCCCCTTTGAACCGAAGCGACGGGATGATGCAAGCGAAAGTCTGGACGCTTCTGGGCCGCAAGGCGGGCGACAACACGCAGGTCGAGACGCTGGCGGCGATGCTGGGCTGGCCGGTGGAGGCCCGGCGCATATGCGCGCGCGGCTGGGAATTGCTGCCGCATCTGGTATTGGGCGAGACGCTGCTGGGCATCGACCAGGTGGCCTCTTCGCCCCTTGCGCCGCCCTGGCCTGATCTGGTGATCAGCGCGGGCCGCCGCAACGAGCCGGTGGCGCGCTGGATCCGGCGGCAGGCGGGCGGGCGGGTAAAGCTGGTGCATGTGGGCCGGCCCTGGGCGCGGCCTGATACATACGATCTCATCGTCACGACGCCGCAATATTTCCTTGCGCAAGGCGGCAATGTCCTGGTCAATCCGCTGCCGCTGCACCACCTCAGCCGCGATAGTGTGGCCGGGGATGCGGCACGGCTCGCCCCGCGTCTGGCGCATCTGCCGCGCCCGTGGACCACGGTGCTGATCGGCGGCGACAGCGGGGCCTTCGTGTTTACGCCCGAGACCGGGCGGCGGCTGGCAGAGGGGGTCAACCGGCTGGTGGCGGCGACGGGGGGCGCGGTGCTGGTCAGCGACAGCCCGCGCACGCCCGCGCCCGCGCGCGCGGCGTTTCGCGCCGCTCTCGATGTGCCCTCGGCCTGCTACTGGTTCGACGCCAAGACGGACTGGCCCGAGAACCCCTATCGCGGGTTTCTGGGGCTGGCGGACAGGTTCGTCGTCACCGGCGAGAGCATGTCGATGCTGGCCGAGGCCGCCGCCATGGCCCGCCCGCTCTATGTGTTCGACCCCGCCGAGCCGGGGCCGTGGTGGGTGCGCGCGCATAATTATGGCGCGAAACCGCTCAGCCACCGTCTTGCCATGCGGCTTGCGCCCCGCCGGATGCGGCGCGACGTGGGCCGGATACAGGCCGCGCTGGTGGCGCAGGGACAAGCGCGGTGGCTGGAAGATGCCCCGGGGTTGATCGCGCGCGGCGAGGGCTGGTTCGGGCGCGCGCAGGCCGACCCCCTGGCGGATGCGCGCCGCGCGGCGGACAGGGTGCGCGCGTTGTTCGGGCACGGCCCGGGCTGAAACCTGGGCCAGCCCTTCTCAGGCCGCCATTGCCAGATTGCCCGCGCTCAGCGGATGCGCCGGGGCGGGGGGCAGGTTGGGTGTCCGTTCGAGAATGTCGAAGGCGTCGTGGCGGACATGGTTCTGCGCCATCTCATTGCGCAGGAACTCCTCCGAGATCTTGCCCTCGTTGACGCATTCCTTGAGCAGACCGAGAAAGAACCGTTCCTGGTTCTTGTCCGGGTGCGCCTTGTAATTGCCCATCAGCCCGTATTCGCCAAAGATCTGGCGGCGCAGGCGCAGCACCCATCCGGCCGGCGGGAAGGCGCGGAACCGCTCGGCGGGACGCCAATCGACCTTGAGGCCGGTCTTCCACGGCTGCGTCTTGCGGCGCGTGGTGTGCAGCATCTTGGTCTCGGTCGTGAACTTGTCGAAATCGTTCCACTCTTTCTCGATGAATTCGATCGTCTCGCGCGGTTCCTTGCGCAGGCCGATCCAGTCCTGATAGTCGAGCGTGCCCGCGAACATCGCGCGGAACTGCTCCTCGACCTTCCAGTGGGTCAGCTTCGAGCAGTCGAGCAGCATGACCGAAGAGGCGACATTGCCGTCAATGAGGCCCTTGGGGCCCGAGCGCATCCGCGCCATGATCGCCTTGCCGTTCATCTCGCGGCTCAGGAGATCCCAGATATCCACGCAGGCGAAAACATCGGGGTCGATCACCACGGCGCGACCCTCATAGCCCATGAGTTCGGGCGGCATCATGCGGGTGGGGGTAAAGGATTGCAGGTCGTCGTTGAGCCAGACGCGGTTAACCCCGTCGCGCAGGTATTCGCGTCCCTCATGCTCGGCGAAGAACGGGTAGTTGCGGCTGTCGACGATATGTACGTCGAACTTGTCGTTATGCGTCGAGTAGCGCCGGATGGCGTGTTCGGCCACGATCGCGCCGACGATCTGCTTGTGGTTGGTCTGGATGAAGACACTGTATTTCATGGGCGAGGTCCGTCCCCTGTCTGTTTTCAGTCGGCCGCGATCCTACATGAGAGCGGCGCGGGGTTCCATGACCGCTGTGCTCACGATCAGTGAAACACGCCGCGCCGGTATAGTTGCCAGAACAGACCCCAGATATGGATGAGGGGCCGGCGGCGCACCTTGTCGGGGATTTCCACCACCTGGCCCGAATGGCGCGAGAGTTTCCACGCCAGATAGTCGAGCCCGCCCTCGAAGGTGAACAGCCCCTTGATGAGCCGCGCCATCGAGAGCGTCTTGCCCTGCACCCGGCGCACGCCCCAGATGAGGGGGGCTGCGCGGCGGGCGGTGGCGGGGATACGCGCGCTGTAGCAAAGCGCGCCGTCGCGCTCGTGCAGCGTCAGCCGGTCCCCCAGGCGCGGCAGCAGCGCGCGCGTCATCGCCGCGTAGAAATCGCGCCCGTGGCCTGCCAGTTCGGCGGCGCGGCCCTTGCGCTCGGCGCGCAGCTCGGTGGCATAGCTGAGCGCAAGCGCGCCCTGCCAGAGCGCCTCGAGGCTGCCCTCGGGCGGCAGGGCGGGTAGCGCGCGGCGCACAAGCGTCTCGCCCGCGCGCAGAAACGCCGCGTGCAGGCGCGCCTCGGTCTCGGGCGTGTCGGCCCAGATCACCCTGACCGGCTGCGCGAATCGGCCCCAGAAATAGGATTCGAACCGCCCCGGCCCGGTGCCGCGCTCGAATTGCGCAAGGCTCAGCACGGCGTATTTGCAGCGCACGGTGTCGCGGCCGAGCGGCACCTCCAGATAATAGACATTGGGCGGCAGCACGCGCCCCGCCAGCCGCAGGGCCGCGCGCGGCTCGGCGCGCGGCGTGGGATCGACCAGCACATAGAGATCCACCAGCCCGTCGAGCAGATCGCCGCCGCGCAGGCACGAGCCATAGAGGATCACCGCCTGAAGCCCCGCGCCGAACCGCGCCGCAAGCGCGCCCTGCAGCGCGCCGAGCGCGGGCGTGTCGTCCAGCGTCGGGCCGGGGGGGGCGGGATATGTCATGCGGTCCTCATCGCGGCGGGCACAGAAAGCGGATCGGGCCTTGCGCGCTCACGATAAGCGGAATTTTGCCGCCCGCTGTCGTGAAGAGTTCTCCGTCGAGGTTCAGTTCGCCGTCAAGGCGCATCTCGATGCGGTCGGCGCGAAAGCTTTCATAGCCATTGGCGGGCGTGGCGTGGCGGTTGGGCCGCCCGCGCAGCACCGACAGGATGCCGCGCCCGAACCGCGCCGCGCCGCCGCGAATGGCGGTAAGGCCGATGTGCCCGCTGCCCCGCGCCCAGAACGGGCGTATCCCCAGAAACAGCCGGTCGAGCGTGCTGGCGACGAGGATCAGCATGGGCGCCGCGTCGCGGGTGACGGGGGCGCCGTCCCCGTGCAGCGTCAGGGCCACATGGGTCGGCTGATAAAACCGCGGGTCCTGCCGGATCAACCCCCAGAGCGCGCGGATGAGAATGAGCCCGAGGCTGATTTCCCCGCTCAGCCCCCGCGAATGGACATTTTCATGGGCAAAGCGCGTGGCCTGCATGATCGCGCCGGTGCCAAGGAACATGCCATGACGCACCGCGCCATCGGCGGCCCCGGTGACGCGCATGATATGGCGGCTGCGGATGTCCGCCCCGACCAGAGGCGCGCCCGCGTCGAGCCAGCGGCAGAGCCGGGCGAGCGCGCGGCGCGGGCTGGATGCAAGCCCGATATCGCCCGCTGTCATGTTGGCCGTGCCGCCGGGCACGAGCATGACCAGCGGCAGCGCGCCCTCTGGCCAGTGATCGAGCATCAGCCCCAGCGTGGCCGCGATCGTGCCGTCGCCGCCGTTGATCACCACCACGTCGGGTGCCTCGGCGCGCAGGCCGGGCATCAGCGCGCGCGCCTCATCCGCCGATCGGGTGATGTGATGGGTCACCTCCGGGTAGGCGGCAAGGCGCGCGGCGAGCGGCGCAAACCCCTTGCGGTTGTTGCCGCTCGTCGGGTTGGTGAGGACGCTGACGCGGGTCATTGCGCCTCTCGGGGCAACAGGCGGTCGATGCGCGCAAGGATGCGTGCCATGTCGGCATCGGTCTCGGTGGCGGTGTCCGCGCGCGCAGCCGGGCCGGTCTCACCGATCCATGTGGCAAGGCCGCGCGCGATCAGGGTCTGGTGAAAGCGCGGGAAATGCCGGGTCTGCGGCATGAGCCGAAGCCGGTAGAGCGCGCGGGCAAGCGCGATGCGCGCGCGCTCGCCGGCCGCGCCGTCCCGCGGCGGCTGAAACAGCCAGCTTGCCGCCTGCCTGCGTGCGTGATCGAGCCCGCCAAGGCCCCCGGCGGGCAGGGGCAGGATTTCGAGCGGCTTGCCAATGCGCGCCACCTCTACCTGCATCGAGATGCTGTCGCCGGTGACGACGAAGCGGTCGGCCAGCGCCAGCAGTCCGGCATAGGGGTTCCCGCCCTCGGGCGCGTGCCAGTCAAAGCGCGGCACATCGCCGGCCTGCCCTTTGGCCAGCGCCGCCACCAGGCCCTCGGGCGTGCGGCGCGAGCCGACGACATAGGGCGTGCCGCCCTCGGCCAGAACCTGCGCGATACGCGCGCGCAGCCGTGCCGTCACGCGGGCGTCATAGACAAAGGGATTGGTCGGCCCGCCGATGAGAAAGGCCACCAGCGGGCGGGGCAGGGGGGCCAGCGCCGCCTGCCACTCGGCGCGTCCCTCATCCAGCCGCGAGGGATCGACACGCATCAGCGGCAGGCCGATATTCAGCACGTTGGGAAAGGGCGCCGGCAGGGTCTCGGCGCTGGTCACGATCAGGTCGAACCGGTCCATCATCCCCGAGGGCTTGCCCACCAGGACGATGCGCGCCCGCCCGCCCGATTGCGCCTTGATCCAGAGCGCGGCATTGGCGGGGCGGCGGCCGCTGGTGAGGATCAGGTCGGGCCAGGGCGGGGTGAGCGCGTCGGACCGGCCCAGGTCGATATGCGCCAGCGATGCCGCGACGCGCGGCTTGCCCAGAACCCATTGCGGCTGCATCTCAAGATGGCGCAACTCGCTCTGCCAGCCGCGGGCGGAGGCGAGCGCGTCGGCGATCATCTCGACCTGGCCGTTATCGCCGCGCTTGTCGCCGAGCACCCGCCAGATACGCGGCCCCGTGGCCCCCGCGCCCACGCCGTGCCTCACTGCCCGGTGGCGGGCGCGCCCGGCGCGTCGATCCCGAACAGCGCCCGGAGGCGTGGCGAGAGGTCGCGCTGCACCAGCGCCTCCAGTTCGGCCACCTGGTCTTCGTCGAAATAGTCGCGATAGCCGCCCACCTTGGCGCGGCGCACCTTGAAGCTTTCGGGGTCGCTGGCGTTGCGCAGCGTCAGGCCGCCCGCGCGGAAGAACCCCTCGCTCTCGAGCTTGCGCAGGTTGTCGAAGGAGGCGAATTCCACCGCGTCGGCGATCTCTGCCTCGGAAAACGCATCGCCCATGAGCGTGGTGATCTTGCGCAACACGCCCGCCGGATCGGCGCGCAACTCCTCGTAGGAGGTGAGCAGCGAGTGATCGAGCGAGCCCAGCGCCGCATCCCAGTAATTGAGAAAGGCAATGAGCGAGGGCAGGCCGAGCTCGCTCTCGCGGACAAATTCCCACATGTTGATATTGCGCCGGTCCACCGGGCGCGAGAGGCCCGCGTTGATCAGTTCCTGCTTGTGATCGGACTGGCGCCTGGTGAACTGAAAGAACCACGACACCGCGATATCAAGCGGGTTGCGCGCCAGAAGAATAACCGGCTTGGCCGCGAGTTCCGCATCCTGATGCCCCGGTTGCAGCAGATCGCCCACGGCGCGCTCGTAGCTGTACCAGCCATTCGTGGCGGCAAAGCCGGGGATCGCGGGGTTGGCATCGGCAAGCGCGGGGTAGCGGGCGAAATCGCTCTCGGGGATGCCGTGGCGCTGCGCGTAGAGCCGCGTCAGCATGACCTTGAGCCAGGTGTTGCCGCTCTTGGGATGGGCGATGATGATGAGCGCCGCGCGCCGCGCGATATCCACCTCGAGCGCGCCGAGCCGTGCCTTGCGGGCAGAGACGCGCAGGCGGGCGGGCAGCACGGCGGTGCTGCCGATGATGGCGGCCTTGCGGATATTGTCGCGGCCAAGATTGCGCAGGGAGGGGAGAAGGCTCATGGGTTCGGTCCGGGACTGGGGCAGGGACTGCGGGCAGGGGCGCACGGGGGTGCGGTCAAGCCCAGCCCTTTGCCGCATCCGGGGCGGGAAGTCCACCCCGGCGGCCCGCGCCCGCCCGCCCATCCACCGCCGGACCCGTCACAGTGTTTCGCCGGCGTGAGCGAAACCGGGGCGATCCCGCCGGCCGGCCGCCGCTTGCGGTAATGCGCGCGGTTGACCTTGACCGCCCCGCGCGGATATAGGCTGCGCGACGCGTGGACAGTCTGATGACTCCGCTTGACCGATACGCCAACGCCACAGGCGGGCGCCACAGGCAAAGCGGGTGACGGGATCGAGGATTGGAAAGACGATGACACAGACGACTCCCCAAGAAACCACCCGGACAGAGGACGCCAAGGATTACTGCGTTTTCATTCAGGCGAACCACAAGCAGTATATCGGCGCGCTCGTTGCCGAATACGCCATCCGGCGGAATTCGAAACACAATGACAAGTTCGATATCCGCATCATGCATTACGACGATTTCCCCGTCTTCAAGGCGCATGAGGGCAAGAAGTTCCTGCGCGACGGGGAATGGCGCGAATGGGTGCGCAACGACCTGCAATCCTTTACCCCCACGCGCTTTGCCCCGCCGCAGCTGATGGGGTTCAAGGGCCGCGCCATCGTGATCGACCCCGACGTGTTCGTGATCGCCGACATCTGGGACCTGTTCTCGCGCGACATGCAGGGCGCCGCCGTGATGTGCCGCCCGAAATCGGGCAACAAGGGCAAGCGGGGCGCGCTTGCGACAAGCGTGATGCTGCTCGACAACGCCAAGCTGACGCATTGGAAATTCGACGAGCAGTTCGCCGCCATGTTCGACGGCTCGCGCGATTACATGCCCTGGATCTCGCTCAAATACGAGGATCCCGAGACGGTGGCGCTGTTCGAGAACGAGTGGAATGATTTCGACCATCTCGACGAGAACACCAAGGCCATCCACAACACGCAGCGCAAGACGCAGCCGTGGAAAACGGGTCTGCCGGTGGATTACCGCGCCGCCGATTCGTTCCGCATCTTTCCGCCGCGCCACTGGTTTCGGCGCGCGCGTCGGGCGCTGTTTGGCGATTACGGGATGGCCGGGCATTACAAGCCCCACCCCGACCCCAGGCAGGAGGCGTTCTTTTTCGGCCTCGTGCGCGAGGCGGTGGAAAAGGGCGCGATCTCCGAGGAGATGCTGCGCGAGGAGATGCGCCAGAACCATGTGCGCCACGACGCTCTCGACCTCATCAAGACTGTGCCGCCGGTCGCCTATCCGGTGGCGGCGTGATCTGACCGGCCCGGCCTGCCGGCGCTTTGCGCCTACGGGTCTTGCGCGCGTGGGCCGCCCGCTTCAGTCCGACACCGGCTCTGACGACCCGTAGCCATAGACCGGATCAAGCCGTTCGGCCATCATCGCGTCGATGGCGGCGATTTGCGCGTCGTCGAAATAGTCGCGATAGCCGCCCACCTTGGCGCGGCGCACCTTGAAGCTGTCGGGGTTTTCCTGATCGCGCGGGGCCATGCGCCCGCCCGAGAGGCGGAACGCCTGATCGCTCTCTTTCTTCTTCATGTTCTCGTATGAAGCAAAATCGACCGCGTCGCGGATCTGCGCCCCGGTGGCGGGAATGTCGAGAAACCGCGCCACCCGCGTCATCGCCTCGACGGGATCCGCGCGCATGTCCTCGTAGCGCACCAGTTCCAGCGCGCGCACCTTCGGCATCTCGCGCGCCCAGAGGTTCATGAAGGCGATCACCTTGGGCAGCCCGCCCCCCTCGTGCATGACGAAATCGAAAATCGGGCTCTCGTCGCCATCGGGCAGGTAGTCGTTGAGCGCCTTCTTGCCCGGCCGCATCCGATAGCGCCACTGAAAGAACTGCGATACCGCCACGTCGCGCGGGTCGCGCATCAGCAACACCACCTTCTTGTCGTAGAAATCCGACTTGTTGTCGGTGTTGCCGGTATAGTCGCCGATGTAATTGTCATGGGTAAAGAAGATACGCGGGATGCGGGCGTCCATGTTGTGGAAGTTGTCGAACCCGATGAGGACATCCTCGGGCAGGGCATGGACCTGCTGATAGAGCCGCGACATCATCACCCGCAACCACGTCCGCCCGCTCTTGCCGTAGGAGACGACGACGGCATCGGCGCGTTTGAGGCGCGTGAAGTGCTGACGCCCGCGCAACCGGCGCTCGGCGCGCAGCCGGTCGTCGTCGGTGGCGCCCGTGAGCGAAAGCCGCAGGTCGAGCAGGCGGCGCGCGGCCTTGCGCCAGACGACCTTGCTGGCCTCGGGCAGGGTGGCGCGCAGCAGGCGGAATGTGTCGCTCATGGTGTCATCGAGACGGGGTGGCCGTCTCGCCTTTGATCGTGGCAGGAGGTCATCGGGGCCTCGCATACCCATTGCGCTGTGCTTTTGCGACCGGAAAACGCAAGGAAGGGCGAAATGCCGCCGCGCCTATCCCGATGCGCCCTCCAGCGCCGCCGCGATCGCGGGGCCGAACAGGCGCTCGCCGCAGGGGCTCAGATGATCCACGTCCGAGAAGGTGAGGCATCCGTCCTGCACCAGCGTATCGCCGTCGAAGGCCAGCGCATCGACAAGCGAGATATAGCGATACGCCGACTGGTCCGCGGCCCTTGCCTTGAGCATCCCGTCGAGGGCCGAGAAACGCGCCAGCGACACCGGGTTGAAGCGCAACCTGTCGGGGTGGTAATTCACGGGGTCTTCCAGATCGACGCGCGCCTCGGCGAAAGGGCCGAGCCAGACGACATCGAGCGCGGCGGGAAACCGCGCCAGATAGGCGGCCGTCTTGTCGATGTTGTCCACGGCGACGCGCAGCGGCGCGCCGGGTTCGAATGCCGCATCGCTGTCGCCCTCGCCGCGATCGTCGAGCAGGTAGTGCGAGCCGGAGACGTGAAAGATCAACCGCGAAATGGCGGCCTGATGTTCCTGGACAAAGGCCACAGCCGCGTCGTAGGAACATTTTTTCTCGGGCTGGTAGGGGCGGCAGCCGCCGCGCGCGAGCGCCACGAAGAACGGCGGCAACGCGGTGGCGCGCAACGCGCGATTGACATTCGCGGCATGGGAATCGCCCAGCAGGAATATCGCCTGGCCGTGGATGCGGGCGCAGTCCTCGAAGCGCGTCACGAAGGCATCGCTCAGCACCTCGTCGCTAAAGCGGCACCCCTCGTCGGGCAGGCGGGCGCGCGTCGTGTCGGGGTTGTGTCGCTCGAAACTGGCGCGGCTGACCGGATCGAGCCGGCGTTCGAGATAGAAGGCGCGAAAGCCCTCGGTCTGTATCCCCGCCAGCCCCAGCCCGCCAACGAGCGCCATGGCCACAGCCGCCGTGCCGAACAGGCGGCGGGCGGGCAGCGCGTGCATCCGCCGGATCGGGCGCTCCACGTAACGCCAGCTGAGGCAGGAGAGACCGAAGGCAAGCGCGCAGACGCCAAGCATCAGCGCCGCATCCTCGCGCCCGGTGCCGATCCGGGTAAAGACCAAGAGCGGGACGTGCCAGAGGTAGAACGAATAGCTCACCAGCCCGACGAACACCACCGGGCGCAGGCCGAGCACCCGTCCGGCAAGGCATCGCGGCGTGGCGCAGACGATCACCAACGCCGCGCCCAGAACGGGCGGCAGCGCGGCGAGGCCCGGAAAGCGCGTTTTGCCGTCATAGGCGATGACCGCGAAGAGGATAAGCGCCAACCCCAAAAGCGCGCCATGGCGCAGCCGCCCGCCCGCGCGCAACGCCTGCCCGCGTGGCGAGGACAGCCAGAACGCCGCCAGCGCCCCGGCCATCAGCTCCCACAGCCGGGTTTGCAGCATGAAGAAGGCGCGATCGGCCTTGCCCTGCGTGATATCCCATTGCGCCAGCGCCAGGCTTGCCAGTGCCAGCACGGCGAGAAGCACCGCCTGCCGCCGCGCGCCCATGCCCCATGTCAGCAGCACGAGCGCCGGGAAGACGAGGTAGAACTGTTCCTCGATCGCGAGGCTCCAGGTGTGCAAAAGCGGCTTGACCTCGGCGGCGGTGGCGAAATAGCCGCTGATGTCGTAGAAGAAAAGATTGGCCACGAACACCGTCGCGGCGGTGACGGAGCCCGCGAATTCCGCCATGGCCGAGGGGCCGAGCAGCACGAAGGCCAGCGGATAGCACGCCGCCATCATCACGAAGAGCGCCGGAAGGATGCGCCGGATGCGCCGGGCGTAGAAATTCACCAGCGAAAAGCGCCCCGCCCGCCGCTCGGCCAGAATGATCGAGGTGATGAGATAGCCGGAGATGACAAAGAACACGTCCACCCCGACGAACCCGCCGGGAAACCCCGCGATTCCGGCATGGTAAAGCACCACCGGCAGGATCGCCACGGCGCGCAGCCCGTCGATCTCGGGGCGGTATGTCAGGGACGGGTTGCTCATGATCGGGATGCGGGCTGCCTCAGGCCATGCGCTCCACGGTCTGATATTCCTTGCTGTGTGGCTCGTTGATAGTTAGAGTATTCGGTCAAGTGTATCTGCCATGATTGCATCGACGACTTCAAGATGTGCATCGCCGAAATGGGTTCGATAACCACCCACCGTGGCGCGGCAATATGCAAAATTACGTCTTGTCCGGGCGGTTTGATTGTTTGGATGCGGCATCCTTCCCAACTCGGGCTACGTCAGGGAGAAATCACCCTTTCATACTCAAGCAGATCGAAATCCCGCTTGTATATCTCGTTTACCCTTTGGGTTCTCTCCGGGTTTTCAACTATCTCATCGACAGTTATAACTCGTGCGCTTACATTGAATTTCTCGCCCGTGTTGAACGCAAGAGAATATTCTTGTTGAAAGTAGTTCGCGAAGGCATCCATTTCCTCAACCTTGAAGACTTTGTCAACCACGAATTGACCAGCATCCCCCATCAACCAATCCGTTTGTGGGTTTGTTTGGGATAGTCCAATCCTGTTGTAGAGGCCAACAGGTGGCCGTAGCTGAATGGCATCCAGAAATTCATCAAAACATTGATCGTCAACGAGATTTCGCTGCACCAGGTAATTGTATAGCGACGCAACTCTGGAATAGGGATTCCTTACGAATGAAAATTTGAATGCGTTATTGTGAAATTCACCACTAACAATTCCTAATTGTAGCAAAGAAAGGTAATTCAGGTGTCCAAACGTAACTGCTCCGTGATTGGTGAAGTAATGTAATTGATCACCGGATTTCAGCTTCTGAATTCCAATCTCACGTTTAAGAAAGTTAAATACACTAGATCCTGCGGTTTTGGGAATCCATATGAATACCATGTCTGGGCTGCGAGATTCCTGACGCCGGCTACGCAAGTTGACACGGTTTCGACAAGCATCCCATTTATTTCTTATTTTTCCTAGCCTTACTTTTCCAAACTTTGAAATTTTAGACATCTCTTTCGCTCTTGATCATTGAACCCAGTGGATGACATGTTTTGCGGTGCCTTCGTATTGGAATTCACTAGTGCGGCCAATGTCGGATCAGGCAAATCGCTCCACCGTCTGATATTCCTTGCGGCGGTTCCTGGCAAAACCGAATTTCTTGCGCCGCCCCGTCTTGGTCGAGGTGACAAGCCGGTAGGATATATCCGTGTGGCGCATGGCCACGGCGTGAAACACCCCCGCCCACCAGGCGGGCTCGCGGATGGTGCAGTGCACGTTTTCACCATTGGGCAGGAATTTCACCGCCGGGTAACAGGCGACGTTGGCATAGACGAACCTGTTGGCATAGGAAAACATCTCGTCCACGATCCACGGCACGTCGGGGGCGGTGATGTGTTCGAGCACGTCGGTGCAGATGACCCCGTCATAGGGGTGATCGGGCAGGTCCTTGAACGGCTCGTGGCCGGGATCGTAGCAGCGGATTTCCTTGACGCCCCAATAGTCCTGAACGCTCGGCACCGTTTCGCCGCTGCGCAGCCTGATGTCGCGGCGCAGATAGCCGCCGCCCTTGCCCGCGCCGTAATCGAGGATGGTTTCGGCTTTGGTGCGCGCGATCATCTCCTTGATGCCCGGCGCGTGCTGAATGAGCATCTTGCCGGCAAAGGTCTCTTCGCCGGATTTCTTCGACGATGCCTCGCCCTCTTGGTGGAGCCGCTCATACATGGCGACCATGTCGCGGTATTCGGGACTGGGGTTGTTGCGACCATAGCTGCTCATCGGTCTTGTCCTTGGCGCTTGCGTAATTCTTTTCGCGGTCCATAGCCGTTTCGTGGTGGGGTTTCGACCGGAAAATATGCAGGCAGGCGTATGCGCGCCGCTCGCGCGGCGCGTCGGCACCCCGGACCCTCGTTCCCCTCGGTTTTCGACCTTCGGTTCCGGGTCTTACTCGGAGAAGGTCGCCAGATATGCGGCCACGTCCTCGGCACCCTTGCGCAGCTTGAAGGTCATCTTCGAGCGCTCGCCGAGGAATTCGTTCGGGTCGGCGACATAGGCCGCAAGGCTTTCCTCGGTCCAGACCTCGCCGGCGTCATGCTTGGCCTTGAACCCGTCGGAATAGCCAAAGCCCTCGACGCTGCCCATCACGCGCCCGATCACGCCGTAAAGGTTCGGCCCGGTCTTGCCGCCACGCACGATCACCTCGGTGGGGGATTCGATCATGTGGCAGGCCCTGCACTGGTTGAAGGTCTTTTCGCCGGCAGCGGCGTCGCCCTCGGCCATGGCGGGCAGGGCAAGGGCCATGATGGCGGCGGAAGTGGTCAGAAAGGTTTTCATCGCGTTCTCTCTCTATCGTGGTTCACGTCACAAGTCGGGTGAGACCATGACGGGAACCTAGCCCGCCTTGCCGGTGATGCAAAGGACAAGCGCGGCCCGGCGGCGGTTTGTCTCAGCCGAACGCGCCCGCAAAGCTGCGCATCAGCGCCGCGTCGAGATCCTCCATGGTGACCGGCAGGCCCAGATCGACAAGGCTGGTGACGCCGTGTTCGGCAATGCCGCAGGGCACGATCCCGGCAAAATGTTCGAGGTCCGGTTCCACGTTGATCGAGATGCCGTGAAAGCTGATCCATTTGCGCAGGCGGATGCCGATGGCGGCGATCTTGTTCTCCTGCCGCGCGCCGCCGGCGGTCAGGGGCCGGTCGTCGCGCACCACCCAGACGCCGACCCGTCCGGGGCGGATTTCGCCGCGGATGCCGAACTCGGCCAGGGTGGCGATGACCCATGTCTCCAGCCGGCGCACGAAGCACCGCACGTCGCGCCCGCGCGCGTTGAGATCGAGCATGACATAGATCACCCGCTGGCCGGGGCCGTGATAGGTATATTGCCCGCCGCGCCGCGCCTGATGGACCGGAAAACGCCCCGGTGCGAGCAGATCGGCAGGGTTCGCGGATGTCCCGGCGGTGTAGAGGGCGGGGTGTTCGAGCAGCCAGATCGCCTCTGCCGCCTCTCGGGCGGCGATTCGCGCCACCCGCGCCTCCATCGCCGCGACCGCCTGCGGATAGGGGGTCAGACCGGCGGAATGGTGCCATTCGACGCCGTTTCGATCGGTTGCGAAGGGGTTTTGCAGCATACTGGCGCGACTCGGTGGGCGAAGGGGACGAAAACCGTGCTATACTGGATACAGCTTAACGGCATCTGATTACGGGAGAAGCAAGATGATTTCAAAACGGTTTGTCATGGCGGCGCTGATGACGAGCGTCGCGGCCCTGCCTGCCACGCAGGCGTCGGCGGATTTCAAGGACGGGCTTGTTGGCGGCCTTGTCGGCGGCGCGGTGAGCGGCATCATCGTCAACGAGAGCGCCAAGGCGCGTGAGCGCAACCGCACGACCACCACCACCACCACCACCGCGCCGCGGGTCTATCGCGCGCCGGCGGTGTCGAGCCAGCAGGTGCGCGAGGACCAGAGCGCGCTCAATTATTTCGGCTTTCCGGCGGGCACGCCCGACGGGGTGAGCGGGCGCAACACCCGCAACGCGATCTCGACCTATCAGGCGCATATGGGCTATCCCGTCACCGGGTATCTCGCCGATTACGAGCGGCAATTCCTGATCTCGTCCTATTATCGCGCGCAATCGGGCGGCATGGCCACCTCGCAGCTCATCGCGCAGCGCGGGCAAGGCACGCGCGGATTGCTGCACGCCTATCGCGACGAGGCGGCGGGCGCACCGCCCGTCTATGCCACAGCGCCTGTGCCACAGCCGCAATCGCCGGTGATGGCGGCGATCCCGCAAGAGGCGCAGGTGCAGCCGCCCGCAGCAGAGCCACGGCAGACAGCCGCGCTCGCCGCGCTGCCCAATTTCATGGCCTCGGGCGGGGAGGGGCCGTCGCTGGCCTCGCATTGCAATCAGGTGAGCCTTGTCACCAATTCCAACGGCGGTTTCGTCACCGCCGTCTCGATGCAGGATCCGCGCTTTGCGCTCAACGAGCAGTTCTGCCTTGCGCGGACCTATGCCATCGCCGAGGGCGAGACCATGGCCGCCTCGCTCAAGGGGATCACGCCCGCCCAGCTCGAGGAGCAGTGCCGCAACTTCGGCCCGGCGATGCGCGACCATGTCGCGGCGCTCTCGCTTCAGGACCGGGACGAGGTGATCGACGGCGTGCGCGGCTTCGTGCTCCAGAGCGGGCAATCGCCCGCGCAGCTTGCGGGCACCGCCAAGGTCTGTCTCTCGGTCGGCTACCGGATCGACAACATGACGGTGGCGCTCGGCTCGGCCCTTGTGCTGACGGCGCTCGGCGAGGAGGCCTATGGCGAGTTGATGGGCCACCACCTCAACGAGGGGTTCGGCACCACCAGGCGCCCCGATCTGGCGCAGGTATGGTATCGCGCGGCGGTCGAGGCGATAGAGAACGGCGCAACGCCGGTCTTTGCGCCGGGCGATTCCGGGCGTAACGATCTTTTGCGGCGCGCGGCCCTTGGCGGAGGGGCGGCACCGGGCGGCACGGTGCAGCCCGCCTCGGCCCTACCCACCTTCAAGCTCGACTGAGGGCGCGCGGGCGCGGACGAAAAAACCCGAAGGGGCATGCGATTTGCCCCTTCACAAGCCCCGGCGCTTTGCTTATACGGCGCGTCACCTACCTGATCACATGCGGTCGTGGCGGAATTGGTAGACGCGCAGCGTTGAGGTCGCTGTGGGGTAACACCCGTGGAAGTTCGAGTCTTCTCGACCGCACCATTTATCAGATTATCAGGCCGAATGTGGGGCCGGCAGGGTTGATGCCGGTTCGGCCTCTCCCCGCTCCCGCGACGCCCGTGCAACCTAGGCCGGTCCTGCCCTTGATCTGGGGGCAGAATTTCTCCTCTACCCAAAACCTTGGGGCTGTCCTATAGTGCCAGTGGGCGGCTGGGCATCAGGCCCATGATCCAAGAGGCAGAGACGACAGAGGGGGGACGGCACATGCGCTGCCCGTTTTGCGGAAATATCGACACGCAGGTAAAGGATTCCCGCCCCGCCGAGGAGCATGTCTCGATCCGGCGCCGGCGGTTCTGTCCGGGCTGTGGCGGGCGGTTCACCACCTACGAGCGCGTGCAGCTGCGCGATCTGGTGGTGGTGAAATCGAACGGGCGCCGCGAGGATTTCGACCGCGACAAGCTCGAACGCTCGGTGCGCATCGCGCTCCAGAAACGCCCGATCGACCCCGAGCGGATCGAGCAGATGATTTCCGGCATCGTGCGCCGGCTGGAAAGCATGGGCGACACCGATATTCCCTCCAAGGTGATCGGCGAGATCGTGATGGAGACGCTCGCGCGGATCGACACCGTCGCCTATGTCCGCTTTGCCAGTGTTTACAAGAACTTCCAGGAAGCCGACGATTTTGACCGCTTTGTGAGCGAGCTGCGCCCCGATGAGGGCGCGGCGACGCAAGATTGAGCGCGTGACCGGGGCCGACCGCCGCTTCATGGCGCTTGCGCTGTCGCTGGGGCGGCGCGGCATGGGGCAATGCGCGCCCAACCCGGCGGTGGGCTGCGTCATCGTGCAGGGGGGCCGGATCGTCGGGCGCGGCAGCACCGCCCCGGGCGGGCGGCCCCATGCCGAGACGGTTGCGCTTGCGCAGGCGGGCGCCTTGGCGCGCGGGGCCACCGCCTATGTCACGCTCGAGCCGTGCGCCCACCACGGCGAAACCCCGCCCTGCGCCGAGGCGCTGATCGCGGCGGGGGTGGCGCGGGTGGTGGCCCCCTTTGACGACACCGATCCGCGCGTTTCCGGGCGCGGCTTTGCGATGCTGCGCGCGGCGGGCATCGCCGTCACCACCGGCGTTCTTGCCGAGGAGGCGGCGCGCGACCATGCCGGTTTCCTGATACGCAACGAGGTCGGCCGCCCCTTCGTCACCCTCAAGCTCGCGGCCAGTTTCGACGGGCGCATCGCCACCGCGTCGGGGCACAGCCAGTGGATCACCGGGCCGCAGGCGCGGCGCGCGGTCCATGCCATGCGCGCGCGCCACGATGCGGTGATGGTGGGGGCGGGCACGGCGCGCGCCGACGATCCCATGCTGACGGTGCGGGGGCTGGGGGTGAGGCGGCAGCCGGTGCGCGTGGTGGTCTCGCGCAGGCTCGATCTGCCGCTCCTGTCGCAGCTTGCCCGCAGCGCGCGCGAGATGCCGCTCTGGCTGTGCCACGGTGCGGGGGTGGACGAGGCGATTGCCGCGGCCTGGCGCGGGCTTGGCGCGCGGCTCTTGCCCTGCGATGTGGTGGCGGGGCAGGTCGATCCGGCCGCGCTCTTGCAGGCGCTGGGCGGGGCGGGGCTGACACGGGTGTTCTGCGAGGGGGGCGGGGCGCTTGCCGCCTCGCTTCTGGCGGCGGGGCTGGTGGACGAGCTGGTGGGTTTTACCGCCGGGCTCGCCATCGGGGCCGAGGGGCTGCCGGGCATCGGCGCGCTGGGCCTTGCCCGCCTCGACGAGGCGGCGCGCTTTCGTCTGATCGAAACGCGGGCGCTGGGCGGCGACGTGATGCATCGCTGGGAGCGCGGCTAGGCCGTCTGCCTTCTACAGCCGCGCGCGCACTTGTGCCATGAAATCCTCGCCGCGCCTCTCGAAATTGTCGTATTGGTCAAAGCTGGCGGCGGCGGGGGCGAGCAGGACCACCTCGCCCGGCGCGGCCTCTGCCATGGCGCGCTCGACCGCGCGGGCCATGGTGGTGCAGATCTCGGCCTCCACCCCGGCAAGCCCCATGGCGAATTGTGCCGCCTCGCGGCCGATGACGTAGGCCTTGGCCACGTGGGGCAGGGCAGGGGCGAGGGTGGCCAGACCGCCCTCCTTCTCCAGCCCACCGCAGATCCAGCGGATGCGCTCGAAAGCCAGCAGCGCCTTGAGCGCGCTGTCCACGTTGGTGGCCTTGCTGTCGTTGACAAAGCGCACGCCGCCTCGCTCGGCCACAAGCTGCGAGCGGTGCGGCAGCCCCTCGAAACTGGCCAGCCCCGCCTCGATCACGCGGGGGCCAAGGCCCAGGCCGCGGCAGGCGGCATAGGCGGCGCAGGCGTTCTGGTGGTTATGCGCGCCGGGCAGGCCGGGCATGGCGCGCAGGTCGATCGCGGCCACCTGACGGCCCTTGCGGTATTCGCCGAGAAAGCCCTTGCGCGCGAACACCGCCCAGCCGGGGCCGGTGAGCCGGGTGCCGACCGAGACGCGGATCACCCGGTCGTCGCCCGGCCCCTCGGCGATCTGCCCGGCCAGATAGCGCCCCTCGGCCTCGTCCACGCCGATCACCGCGCGATCCGGCCCGCCCTCGGCAAAAAGCCGCCGCTTGGCGGCGAAATAGCCGCCAAGCCCGGCGTGCCGATCGAGATGGTCGGGCGAGAAATTGGTGAACACCGCGATATCGGGGGTGAGCGCGCGGGCGAGTTCGGTCTGGTAGCTGCTGAGTTCCAGCACCACCACCCCGCCCTCGCCCGGCGGGTCGAGATCGAGCGCGCCGCGCCCGATATTGCCGGCAAGCTGCGCCGGGTGGCCCGCCTGCGTCAGGATATGGTGGATCAGCGCCGAGGTGGTCGATTTGCCGTTCGAGCCGGTCACGGCGATCACGCGCGGCGCGCGGTCGAGCCGATCCCAGTCGGGCGTTGCAAGCGAGCGGAAGAAGAGGCCGATATCGTTGTCCACCGGCACCCCCGCCGCCATTGCCGCCGCGATGGCGGGGTGGGGCGCGGGGTAGAGATGGGGGATGCCGGGGCTGGTGACGAGGGCGCTCACACCGTCGAGCGCGCCCGCGCGGGCAAGATCCGCGACACAGAGGCCCTCGGTTTCGGCGCGCGCGCGGCTCTCGGGGTTGTCGTCCCAGACCACCACCTCGGCCCCGCCGGCGATCAGCGCGCGCACCGCCGACAGGCCCGAGCGCCCCAGCCCCAGAACCGCGACTCGCGTTCCCTCAAAACCTCTGACCGGTATCATCGTGCGCCCCCGCCCGTTTCACGGTATTTGCGCCGGATGGGATGCGCGATGCAAGGGGGCGCAGGCGGGTGTCATCCTCCGGCCTGACCGGAGGATCCCTTGCCGCATGAGACTTCCCGGATCGGGCCCGAGGGTGACGCGGAGAGGAGACCGCTACCGCAATTTCAGCGTCGCCAGCCCGATCATCGCCAGGATCAGCGCGATGATCCAGAAGCGGATCACGATCTGCGGCTCGGCCCAGCCCTTTTTCTCGTAGTGGTGGTGGATCGGGGCCATCAGGAACACGCGCTTGCCGGTGCGCTTGAAATAGAGCACCTGGATGATGACCGAGAGCGCCTCGACCACGAAGAGCCCGCCGACGATGCCGAGAACGAGCTCGTGCTTGGTGGCCACCGCGATCGCCCCGAGCGCGCCGCCAAGCGCGAGCGAGCCGGTATCGCCCATGAACACCGCCGCGGGTGGCGCGTTATACCAAAGAAAGCCCAGGCCCCCGCCGATCAGCCCCGCGACGAAGATCAGGATCTCGCCCGTGCCCGGCACGTAATGCAGGCCGAGATACTCGGTAAAGTCGGTGCGCCCCACCGTGTAGGCGATCACGCCCAGCGTGGCCGAGGCGATCATCACCGGCATGATCGCCAGCCCGTCAAGCCCGTCGGTGAGGTTGACCGCATTGGCCGCGCCCACGATCACGAACATCGCAAAGGGGATGAAGAAAACGCCGAGATTGACCAGCACATCCTTGAACACCGGCAGGGCCAGTTGATTTTGCAGGCCCGCGGGGTGGTTGTAGCCCGCCCAGACCGCGGCAACGAGCGCGATGGCAAAGCCGAGAAGCAGCCGCACCCGGCCCGGCACGCCCTTGACATTGCCGCGCGAGACCTTGGCATAATCATCGGCAAAGCCGATGAGCGCAAAGCCGAGCGTGACGAACAGCACCAGCCACACGAACGGGTTGTCGAGCCGTGCCCATAACAGCGTCGAGCTCACCAGCGCGCCCACGATCAGCAGCCCCCCCATGGTCGGCGTGCCGGCCTTGGCGAAATGGGTCTCGGGGCCGTCGGCGCGGATCGGCTGGCCCTTGCCCTGACGGCGGCGCAGCACGTTGATGAGGGGCTGTCCGAAGATAAAACCGAACACCAGCGCGGTCAGGAACGCACCGCCCGCGCGAAAGGTGATGTAGCGAAAGAGGTTGAAGATATCACCCCCCTCCGAGAACAGACTGAGCCAGTAGAGCATTACCCGCGTTCCTCTTCCATGCCCCGGCCCGCGCGGCGCAGCGCCGCGACAACAAGGCTGACCTTGCTCCCCTTGGAGCCTTTTACCAGCACCACGTCGCCCGCGTCGATGAGGCGGTGCGCCTTGGCCGCGAGCGCCTCGGCGGTGTCCGCGCGCCGCCCCCGCTTGCGCTCGGGCAGCGCCTCCCAGAGGGCACGCATCCGGGGGCCGACGCAATGCACCTCGTCCACCGCCTGCATCGACGGCAGGCCGGCGAGGGCGGCGTGGAGCGCCGCCTCGGTCGCGCCCAGTTCCAGCATGTCGCCGAGGATGGCGATGCGCCGCCCGTGCGAGACCCGGCCCACGTCATGGCGCGGCGTGCTTGCCGCCAGCACCTCGAGGGCGGCGGCCATGGATTCGGGATTGGCGTTGAAGGCGTCGTCGATCAGGTCGATGCTCATGCCGTCGGCGGCCAGATCGAGCACCAGCCGCTCGCGCGTGCCGCGCCCCTCGGGCGGTGCCCAGTTGGCCAGATCCGCGATGGCCACGGCCCGGTCGAGGCCCAGCTCGCGCACCGCCGCCAGCACCGCCAGCCCGTTCATGGCGAAATGCCGCCCCGTCACGCCGATCTTGTAAAGCAGCGGGGTGCGCCAGGCGCGCGCGCGCGCCACGGTCGCGCCATCGTGCAGATCGACCGCGAGCAGGCGATGATGCGCGCCCCGCGCCGTGCCGAAGCCGATCACGCGGCCGGCGTGGCGCATCGCGGTCTCGCGCAGGATCGCGGCGGTGGAGATGTCGGCATTGACGAGCGCCGTTCCCCCCGGCTCCAGCCCCTCGAAGATCGCCGCCTTCTCGCGGGCGATGTCCTCGATGCTCTCGAACGCCTCCAGGTGGGCGGCGGCGACGGTGGTGACGAGCGCCAGATGCGGGCGCGCCATGCGCGCGAGCGGCGCGATCTCGCCGGGGTGGTTCATGCCGATCTCGATCACGGCGAATTGGGTATCGGCGGGCATCCGCGCCAGCGTCAGCGGCACGCCCCAGTGATTGTTGTAGCTGGCCTCGGCGGCGTGGGTGCGGCCCTGGTGCGACAGCACGGCGCGCAGCATCTCCTTGGTCGAGGTCTTGCCCACCGAGCCGGTGACGGCGATGACGCGGCCGCGCATCCGCGCGCGGCCCGCGCGGCCAAGCGCCTCGAGTGCCGCCTGCACGTCCGCGACGAGAAGGAGCGGCGCGTCGCGCGTGACGCCTTCGGGGACGCGGCTGACCAGCGCCGCCGCCGCCCCCCGGGCGAGCGCCTGCGCCACGAAGTCATGCCCGTCGCGCGCGGCACCGAGCGCCACGAAGAGATCGCCCGGCTGCAACGTCCGCGTGTCGATGGAAACGCCGGTGGCGGCCCAGTCGCCCGTGGCGTGCCCCCCGGTGGCGGCCTCGGCCTCGGCTGCACTCCACAGGCTCATGCCACGCCCCCGTCGAGCACGGTGACGGCAAGGCTGGCCTGTTCGGCATCGTCGAAGGGCAGCACGTCGTGCCCGATGACCTGCCCGGTCTCGTGGCCCTTGCCGCAGATCAGCAGCGCGTCGCCCGCCCCGAGCGCATCGACCCCGCGCAGGATCGCCTCGGCGCGGTCGCCCACCTCGCGCGCGCCGGGACAGCCCGACAGCACCGCCGCGCGGATCAGGGCCGGATCCTCGGAGCGGGGATTGTCGTCGGTCACGATCACCGCATCGGAGAATTGCGCGGCGGCCTGCCCCATCAGCGGCCGCTTGCCCCGGTCGCGGTCGCCGCCCGCGCCGATGATGACGACGAGCCGGCCCATGACGTGGGGGCGCAGCGCGCGGATGGCGGTGGCGACGGCATCGGGGGTATGGGCGTAATCGACGAAGACCGCCGCGCCATTGCCGCGCGTCGCGGCCAGCTGCATCCGCCCGCGCACCGTGGTCATGCCCGGCAGTTCCGCCAGCACGCGCGCCGGATCCGCGCCCGCGCCGATCGCCAGCCCCGCCGCGAGCGCCACGTTCTCGGCCTGGAACCCGCCGATGAGGTCAAGGCGCAACTGGTGGATGCGGTCTTCCCATGCCAGCCGGATCACCTGCCCGGTGGCGTCGAAGCGTTGCGCCAGAAGTTGCAGATCGGCCCCGCTGCTGCGCCCCACGGTCAGCAGGTCCTGGCCGCGGTCGGCGGCGATCTCGGCCATGCGCGCGCCATGGGGGCTGTCGATGTTGATGACCGCCACGCCGCTCTCGGGCAGGACGCGGGCGAAAAGCCCCGCCTTGGCCATGAAATAGCTTTCGAAATCTGGGTGATAGTCGAGATGGTCCTGGGTGATGTTGGTAAACCCCGCCGCCGCGAGCCGCACCCCGTCAAGCCGCGCCTGTGCAAGGCCGTGCGACGATGCCTCCATCGCCGCATGGGTCACGCTCTGCGCGGCGCACTCGGCCAGAATGCGGTGCAGCGTGATCGGCTCGGGGGTGGTGTGGGTCATCGGCGCGCGCACCGCGCCCTCCACCCCGGTCGTGCCAAGATTGACCGCCTCCAGCCCGAGCCGTTCCCAGATCTGGCGGGTGAAGGTGGCGACCGAGGTCTTGCCGTTGGTGCCGGTCACCGCCACCATCGTCTCGGGCTGCGCGCCGAACCAGAGGGCTGCGGTAAAGGCAAGCGTCTGGCGCGGGTCCTCGGCCACGACAAGCGCGGCCTGGTGCGCAGAGAGCGCCCCGGCGGCGAGACGCGCGCCCGCGGCATCGGTCAGGATCGCCGCCGCGCCCTGCGCCAGCGCCGCCTCGACAAATCGCGCGCCATGAACCTGCGTACCGGGCAGCGCGGCGAACAGCATCCCCTCGCGCACCGCGCGGCTGTCGGTGGCAAGCCCGGTGAGGCGCGCCTGCCGCCCGCCCTGCGCGGTCAGGCCCAGCTCTGTCAATGTCCGTATCTGCCCCACGCGCGCGTCCCGCCCCCTAATGAGATGCGGGCGTTATAGCAGGCGCTCCGGCGTGTTCAATCGCGGGTCTCAGGCCAAGGAGCGGCGCGGTGCGACGCACGATCTCGGCGGCGACGGGCACGGCGGTCCAGCCCGCGGTGCGGTGCGGCTCGTCGCCCGAGGTCTCTACCGGCTCGTCGAGCGTGACGACAAGCACATATTTCGGGTCATCGGCGGGGAACATGCCCGCGAAACTGGCGATGACCTTGTCCTTGTAATAGCCGCCGCCGCGCGCGTTGGGTTTGTCGGCGGTGCCGGTCTTGCCGCCGACGGCATAGCCCTCGACCTCGGCAAGGCTGGCCGTGCCTTCGCTCACCACCTTGCGCAGCATGTCGCGCATGGTGGCCGATGTCGCCTCGGATATGACGCGCGCGCCCGGTGTGCGGGCAGGGTCGCGCAGGAGCGTGGGCGTCACCAGTCGCCCGCCATTGACGATGGTGGCATAGGCGGCGGCAAGGTGCATCGGGCTGGTCGAGAGGCCATGCCCGTAAGAGATGGTCATGGTCGAGAGATCCGACCAGTTGGCGGGCAGAAGCGGGCGGCTGCCCGAGGCCTCGCTGATCTCCAGCGGCGAGGCCTGCATGAAGCCGAGCGCGTCCAGAAACGCCATTTGCCGCGCCCCGCCGATCTGGAGCGCGATGCGCGCGGTGCCGACGTTGGAGGATTTCACCAGCACCTTTTCGGCGCTGAGTTCGGGGCCGTAATTGCGGAAATCGCGGATGCGGAACTTGCCCCATTGCATGGGCGAGCGGGTGTCGATCACGCTCGAGGGGGTCACAAGCCCCAGATCGAGCGCCTGCGCCATCGCGAACACCTTGAAGGTCGAGCCAAGCTCATAGACGCCCTGCACCGCGCGGTTGAACAGCGGGCTGTCGTCGGGATTGCCCTCGGTGGGCAGGGGCGGACGCGTATTGGGGTCGAAATCCGGCAGCGAGGCCACGGCAACCACCTCGCCGGTCTGCACATCCATCAGGATGCCGGCAGCCCCCTTGGCGTTCATGATCTTCATGCCGCCGAGCAGAACCCGCTCCATCGCCGCCTGCACGCTGAGATCGAGCGAGAGGATCAGCGGTTCGTGCGCGCGGGCGGGGTCGCGCAGGCGCTCGTCGAGCTGCTTTTCGATGCCCGCCACGCCCACTACCTCGGCGGCGTGCACGCCTTCGCGCCCGAAGCTGGTGCCGCCCAGAACATGCGCGGCCAGCCGGCCATTGGGATAAAGCCGCATCTCGCGCGGACCAAAGAGCAGCCCCGGCTCGCCGATGTCATGCACCGCCTGTTTCTGCTCGGGGCTGAGCGTGCGGCGGATCCAGAGAAACTTGCGCGTGCCGTTGAAATCGCGCAACAGCCGCTCGCCGTCGAGATCGGGGAAAATCTCCAGCAGCTTTTCGGCGGCGCGCACCGGGTCCACCATCTGTTGCGGCTGCGCATAGAGGCTGTAGGTGTCGAAATTCGTCGCCAGCACGCGGCCCTTGCGGTCCACGATGTCGGCGCGCTGGGCGTGGATGCGCGCGCCCGCGCTGCTGACGCGCGGCTCGGCGGGTTCGGACTGCGCCAGCACCGCCATCTTGCCGCCGACCGCTGTAAAGCCGATGAAAAACAACCCCGCCAGCACCAGCAGCCGCCCTTCGGCGCGCCGGCGCGCGCGGTCATGCATTTCTTCATGACGCAGGCGGATGTTCTCGCGCTCGATGGCGTCGGGGTTCTCGCCGCGGCGGCGCGCCTCGAGGATGCGCGCAAGCGGGCGTAGCGGCGTGCGGATCATGGCAGTTGCTCCTCGCGGTGCGCGACATCGACCGGATTGCCGAGGCCGCGCGCCGCCGGCGCCGGATAGGCGACCTGGTCGATGCGCCCGAACTGGCGCGGTTGCAGCGGCACGAGGCCGAGACGGTCATAATTGAGATCGACGAGATCCATCAGCCGCTCGGGCCGGTTGAGATAGGCCCATTCGGCATTGAGTATCCGCAGGCGCTGGCGCGCCTCGGCGATGCTGGCCTGAAGCCGCTGGGCTTCGGCCAGCGCGGCCTGGGTGCGGTAGTTCTCACGATAGGCCCAGAAGGCGAGGCCGATCACGGCAAGCGCCGTCAGGACGTGGAGCAGGCTGCGCATCATGTTTCTCCCTTCAGCATGGGCAATCCGAGCGCGGCGGGGTCCGATCGGCCGGGCGGCGCGTCGGTGCGGATGCCGATCCGCAGCCGGGCCGAGCGCGCGCGGGGGTTTTCCGCCAGTTCCGCCGCATCGGGGGCGATGGCCTTGCGGGTTTTCAGCGTGAATTGAGGCGCGTCGTGCCGTGTTTCGGGGGCGTGGCGGCTGCCGCCGCCCTGCGCGCCCGCGCGGGTCTGCAAGAACCGTTTCACGATCCGGTCCTCGATCGAATGAAAGGTCACGACGGCCAGCTGTCCACCGGGTTTCAGCGCGCGTTCCGCTGCCTCCAGCCCGTCGAGAAGCGCGCGGTATTCGTCGTTCACGGCGATGCGGATGGCCTGAAAGCTGCGGGTCGCGGGATGGGCCTGGCCGGGCCTGGCGCGCGGCAGGCAACGCTCGACGATGGCGGCCAGTTGGGCGGTGGTTTCGATGGGGGCCGTCTCGCGGGCACGCACGATGGCGCGGGCGATGCGGCGGCTCGCGCGCTCTTCGCCGTAAAGGTAGAGGATATCGGCCAGTTGCGCCTCGGGCGCGGTGTTGACCAGATCGGCCGCCGAGGGGCCTTGCTGGCTCATCCGCATGTCGAGCGGGCCGTCGTTGCGGAAGGAAAAGCCGCGCTCGGCGCGGTCAAGCTGCATCGAGGAGACGCCCAGATCGAGCACCACGCCGTCAAGCGCCTCGGCGAAGCTGTCCATCTGCGCGAAATTGCCCTGCACCAGCCGCAAGCGGTCGCCATGGGGCGCGCCCCAGTCCCGCGCCATGGCGATGGCCAGCGGGTCGCGGTCCACGCCGATGACCCGGTCCGCCCCCGCCTCGAGCAGCCCGCGCGCATAGCCCCCCGCGCCAAGCGTGCCGTCAAGCCAGGTGCCGTGCACCGGGGCCACGGCGGCCAGAAGCGGGCGCAGCAGGACAGGGATATGCGGGGCAGGGGCAGCGGCGGCCATGGCTCAGCCCCCGTCGGGCGCGTCAAGCAGGGTGAGCGGGTCGAAATCCTCGGGGAATTCGTCGAGCCACTCGGTGACATCGGTCAGGCGCTTGGCCTGGTAGGTTTCCGGTTTCCAGATCTGGAAGGTGTCGCCGGCGGCGATGAAGAACGCCTCATCCTCGAGATCGAGCTTCTTGCGCAGCTTGGCAGGCAGCACGATGCGGCCGGTCTCATCGACCGAGGTGGGCAGCGACTGGCCCTGAAACATGTGTTCGAGCAGGCGGCGCTGTTTCGAGCCGCGCGGCAGGCGGGCGATCTTCTCGTCCACCTCCTGGATGGTCTCGATGGTGTAGCATTCGAGGAAATCGCGGCGATGGTCGCCATAGACGATGACAAGTTCGGGCTGCTTGCCGGCGGTCCAGCTGGGATCGCATTCCTGGATCACCGGGCGAAAGAGCGCGGGGATCGACACCCGGCCCTTGGCATCCACCTTGACGGTGCTTTCGCCTCTGAATACGCGACCCACTGTCCTGTTGGCCTTTCGTCATGCCCCCGGTTGATGGCCGGCCCGCCGGACGGAAAACGGCGGGTTGATCTGCTGCCACCGATCAACCCGCCGCCCTCGTCCCGCCTGGCGGGTTGTCCGACTGCGCGCGCCACCTGGGGGGATGTCTGCTCGCCCGCGCGTCGGATTCTCGTTCGATGAAAGCGGGTGCCTGTATGAAACCTGACTTGGGAGAATGTTTCGGGGTCTTGCTGCCCCTTCGTCTGTCCCGTCCTCATCGTGTATTCTGGATAGCATGGGATTTTGTCCCACTGCAAACGTTTTTTTGCATTACAGCACTGCGAATTGTTCAGCATAGGTTTCAAAATAAAGATCATGTTAAAAAATCCGGGCAAATAACAGCTTATATAGTTTCTGTTGCTAATATCTAGGCAATATATTGTGCTATTGGTCGAAGGAGATAAATTCCCATGATTTCCCGATATTTTTAATTTTTTTCCACCATCTCATGATTGTCCGCCTGAAAAACTCGTATTGGCAGCGAAACACACCGACACACAGCCGCGAATCTGCGTCAAACCCTGTGTCAGGTGGCAATCCGGTCGTGCGGAGCCATGATTTCCCGCGACGGAATATGCCGGGAACGACGGCGTAAGAATCGTCCGCCCTTACCCTGCTGGCGACAGGGAGGACCGGAGGATTCTGACTGTGGGTTTGTATCGGCGGGTTCGTCTGGTCTGCACCGACGGATGCGCCGGCAACAAGCGGCGCGGCATTGTGACATCTCGTGGTGACATCTCGGGACCGGGGCCGCTTTGACCTCCCGCCTTCGCGCGGGAGGTCTCGGCAAACCTGGCGGCGGCTCACTCAGCCAAGATCGAAACCCTCATAGCCCTTTTCGGCCACTTCTTCCAGGCGGCGCCGGTAACGGGGTGAGCCGCCGTTGTAGATGAGGTAGCGAACCCCGTCGCGCCCCTCCAGGTTCGAATTGTAGCCCGTGAACCAGGATTTCGCGGTGCGAAACAGTGTCATCTGATACAGGTCGCGGACTTCCTTCTGCCAGGCGGCAACCGCATCCTCCTGCGGCTCGACGCGCTGAATGCCCTTGTCGCGAAGGGTCACCATCAGGCTGGTCACCCAGTTGACGATATCCTCGATGCCGCGCGGAAAGTTGGTGGAGACCGAACCGCCCTGCGGTCCGGCCAGCGTGAAAAGATTTGGAAAGCCGTGCGACTGGACGCCGAGATAGGTGAGCGGCCCGTCGCGCCACTGATCGCGCAAAGCCATCCCGTTCCGGCCAACGATGTTGATCCGGTCGAACGCACCCGTGATGGCATCGAAGCCGGTGGCGTAGATCAGGCTGTCGAGTTCGTATTCCTGCGCCGTCGTGCGAACACCTTTCGGTGTAATCCGGGTGATCGGGGTGTCATTCACATCGACCAGATGAACGTTGGGCCGGTTGTAGGCTTCGTAATAGCCTGTCTCGAGCGGCACGCGTCTGGTTCCAAAGCCGTGATCTTTCGGTATCAGTTTCTCTGCCACCGCGGGATCGTCCACCCGCTGACGGATCTTGTCGGCGATGAACGCGCTGAATTCGGCGTTCGCGTCGATGTCGGTGAGCACTTCGGCGAAGTTTCCCAGCCACACCCCGAAACCGGGCGAGGCGTAAAGTTCCTCCCAGAAGGCGAGACGCTCTTCCCTGGGCACCTCGGCGAACTTGCGGCGGTCGGGGCCGTGCAGAAAGGCCCCGGGGGTCGTGCTGCACTTGGCAAAAATCTCGTCGTAGCGGGTCTTGATCCTGGCCATTTCCTCGGGCGGGATCGGTGAATTGTGAAGCGGCGCGCACCAGTTCGGACGTCGCTGGAACACATAAAGCTCGCTGGCCTGTTTGGCGACCACGGGAACGAGCTGCACACCCGTCGCGCCGGTGCCGATCACGCCAACCCGTTCGCCGGTGAAATCCGTTTTCTCCTTCGGCCAGTCATAGGTATGGAAGGCTTGGCCGCCAAAGGTCTCGCGGCCCTCGATGCGCGGCAGGGTCGGCGCCGAAAGCATCCCGACCGCGGTCAGAAGATAGGTGCAGCGATAGACCGCGCCGTTCCCGGTCCGCACCTCCCATTCGTTCAGGTTTTCGTCGAAAACCGCATCGGTGACATGGCTCCCGAACACCATGTCGCGGCGCAGGTCGAACTTCTCGACCACATGGTTGAGATAGGAGAGCGTTTCCGGCTGCGGCGCGAAACGTTCCTTCCAGTCCCATTCCTGAAGCAGTTCGCGCGAGAAGGAATAACCGTAGCTGTAGCTTTCGGAGTCGAAGCGGCAGCCGGGATAGCGGTTCCAGTACCAGGTCCCGCCGGGGGCCTCGCCGGCCTCGAGAACAATTGTCTTGAAGCCCAGTTCGCGCAGGCGGTAAAGAGCGTAGATACCGCATACGCCCGCCCCGATGACCAGAACGTCGGTCCGCACCGGGGAAGCGTTCTCGTGCTGCAAGGACTGTCTGGACTGGCTTGCGGGGCGTTGCGGCTGATGTCGTGTCATCCAGGTCTCCATGTTGCTGGCGCAGCGAGGCCCGCGCCGGACGGAAGTTTTTCATACCAAAAGGTATTATCCTCGTCGGCGATCGCTGTCAACGCAGGCATCGCTGGCCGGGGGTGCCGCCGCAATAACGCCGCAATAACCATGAATTCGGCAAGTTTCCCAGAAAATTTCTCGTTGAGAGTCAGTTGAGGGCCAAGGGCGGGGTTACCCTGTTCCAAATGCCGTTGACAGGGAATCAAAACATACCCTATGGTTTTCCGAAGAAAAACCGCTATGCGGAAAAACAGTTTGGGCAATGTCTGCCCGAGCATCAAGGGAGGAACAGAATTGTCTTGCAAGATCTCAAGGATATCCGTCTTTGCAGCCTTGGCGCCGCTTGTCGCGGGGGCCTTCTTCGGGGGTGACGCGGTGGCCAGCTCGATTACCCTGAACCAGTATGTGCTCCCCAAGCACGTGGTTGTCACCGATGGCACCATGCCGCTTATCGAAGAGATGAAGCAGGCAACCGATGGCGGGTTCAGTGTCAGGCTCTTCACCGGCGGCACACCGCTCAGCGCGCAGGCGACCATGGGCGGGTTGCAGGCGGGCGCGGTTGATGCCGGCATGGTGATACTGACCTACCATCCTTCGGAATTGCCGATGGTGCAGTATCTCAACGATCTGCCGGTTCCCACCGACGACACGCTCGTCGTCGCCGGTGCGTTCAACGAATATGTCCTGACACAATGCCCCCGCTGTCTGGAGGAGTTCAAGGCGGCGGGCGTTACCTTCACCGGCTCCTACACTGCCGCCCCGCTCAATCTCGTCAACCGAGGGGTCTATCGCACCCCCGAGGATCTTGTGGGCAAGAAGGTCCGGATCCCCGGCGGCGATTTCAACTCGCGCTGGGCGGCTTATTTCGGGCTGTCGCCGATAAACGTGGGCGGCTCGGAAGTCTATGAGATGATGAATCGCGGCGCGGTCGATATGACCCTCAACCCACCCGCGATCCTTCAGACCCATTCGCTCGCCGAGGTCGCCAAGAGCGTCATCACCCTGCCTGTCGCAATGCATCGCGTCTCGTCGCCCTTCGTGTTCTCGGCGAAGAGCTGGGCCAATCTGACCGAGCAGGAGCGCCGCGCGTTTCTCGACGCGGCTGCGGTTGCGCAAATGCGAATCACCGGTGCTTACCTCGTTGATTCCGAAGAGGCATTGGTAGATGCGCGGGCGCGCGGCATCGAAGTGTTCGAGCCGGGCGACGCTCTCAGGGCAAAGATGGCCGCGTTCCTGGAGCAGGATATCGAAACCATCTACAGGATCGCGCGCGAGCAGTATGGTATCGACAACCCCGAAGAGATCCGGGCTGAATTCAATGCCATGATCGAAAAGTGGAAGGGTATTGCCGAGGAGACCGGGCGCGACCCCGAAAAGATGGGTCAGCGTCTGCGCGAGAACGCCTATTCGGGTCTCGACGCGTCGAGCTACGGCCTCTGAACCGCGAAGACGGGCGCCGCCACCCGGCGGCGCCCATAATGCCGGAACCCGAGAGCACATGGCCTACAGGCACATCCAGACCGAACAGGCCGACGGCATCGTGCTGATCGCGCTGAACGAACCGGCGCAGCGCAACGCGCTAAGTCTCGGGATGCGGGCAGAACTCGCCGAGGCGATTACGCAGTGTCGCGACGATGCCGGCGTCCGCGCGCTCGTTCTGACCGGGCGGGGTGGAGCGTTCTGCGCCGGGGGCGACCTGAAGAGCCTCCGCGAGGGTGCCGACCGGGCGATCGCCACCCGCCGCCGCATTCAGGGGCTTCACGCCTGGTTCGCCGACTTCGTGGACTTTCCCAAACCGGTGGTGGTGGCCGTTGACGGCCCCTGCGCGGGAGCGGGCTTCAGCCTGGCGATGGCCGGCGACGTGATCCTGTGCTCGCCGCGCGCCTGGTTCTGTCAGGTCTTCGGGCGGATCGGCGTGATCCCCGACATGGCGTCGCTCTACCTTCTGCCGCGCAGGATCGGGCTGCCCGCCGCGCGCGAACTGATCCTGACCGCGCGTCGCATGGGGCCAGACGAAGCCCGCGCGCGCGGCCTCGTGGCAGAGATCGTGCCCGGCGACCGGCTCGAAGCCGCAGCGCGGGACCTTGCTGCACGGCTGGCGGATACTGCGGGCGAAGGCTTCGTTGCCGGCAAGCTGGCGCTGAACCATGCCTTCGAGCGCCCTTTCTCATGACCTTGCCGCCTCGTGACCCTGCCCCCGGCCGGCCGGCCATTCCCTGTTCACCCTTGAAGGAACCACGATGACGGATTTCAAACTTCAGAGCGACGGCACGGTGACGCGCATCACCATTGACCGCCTTGCAAAATCGAATGCCCTCTCTTCCGACATGATGGAGGAGATGGCCGACATCGTGCGTGGCATCGGCGGCGCGCCTGGCGAGAAGGCCCTGGTGATCGACGCCGCGGGCGAGCGTGGCTTTTCGGCGGGCGCCGACATCTCGGAATTGCGCGCCGGGCGCGAGGGGCTCGAACGCCAGGAAAAGGTGATCCTTGCCCTCTCCGAGGCGATCGAGACCTGCCCGGCCCTGATCGTCACCGTGCTTCATGGCTACGCCAAGGGCGGCGGCACCATATTTCCCTGCCTCAGCGATATCGTGATCGCGCGCGCGGATGTGTCCGTCAGCTATCCCGAGATTCAGTTCCGCATGTATCCGTTCCTGCTGCACGCATTGTTGACGCGGCGGATCCCGGACTCGCTCGCCTGGCAGCTTTGCGCCACCGGTCGCGCGCTGGGCGCCGAGGAAGCCTTCGGGCTGGGCCTCGTGACCGAGGTGCTGCCGCAGGACGGGTTTCGCGAACAAGCCGAGGAACGGGTGCGGAACTATCTGGACATTCGCGCCTCGCTGGCATTGGGACGCGAATTTTCGGCCAAGGCCGCGACACTTCCGTTCGGCGAACAGATGAAGCTTGCCGGCGGCATGATGCATCGCAATTTTGCGGCCCCCGGCGTGGACGAGGCGATAGAGCGTCATCGGGCGCGCTTGTCGTCGAAGGCCCGGCAGGATTGAGCAAGGCGAGGAAACGCAGATGACAACAGAGCGCCGCAGACCCGCGGAAACGGTGGACCGCGCAATGTTCCGCGAGACGTGCCGGCGTTTTGCCGAACGGGAAATCGCCCCGATCTGGCAGGAGGCAGACCGCGAGAGCCGGTTCCCGCGCGCGTTCTTCACCGCCGCCGCGAAGGCGGGCCTCATCGGTATCGCGGCACCGGCCGAGGTAGGCGGCGCGGATCTCGGTGTGCATGAGGAGGCAATCTGCATCGAGGAATGCGCGCGCGTCAATCCGGGGGTTCCCAACGCGCTGATCATCCAGGGCGTGGCTGGCGGAATCCTGCACGACTTTGGCACAGCCGAGCAGAAACAGATTGCGCGGGCCTCGATCGCGGGCGAGACGATGCTGGCCATCGCGGTGACCGAGCCGGATGCCGGCAACGACGTCCAGAACATCCAGACCGCGGCGCGGCGCGACGGCGGCGACTGGGTCCTTGACGGGATCAAGTCGTTCATCACCCTGGCCGGCGAGGCTGATGTCCTGGTGCTGCTGGCACAGACCGACCGCGCACGCGGGCGCGATGGGATGAGCTTCTTTGCCGTGGACCGCCGGAGCCCCGGAGTGGAGGTGTCGCGCATTCCCACCTACGCCAACCGGCCCGCGCCAACCTACAGGGTGCACCTGAACGGGGTGCGCGTGCCCGATGCCGGGCGCGTTCCGGCGGGCTTTCGCCATATCATGGCGGGGTTCAATCGCGAACGCATCCTGGTCTCGGCGCGCTGGTTCGGACACATGCAGCACGCACAGGACTGGGCACTGGACTATGCCAAGACACGCCATCAGTTCGGACGCCCGATCGGTGCCAACCAGTCGATCGCCTTCATGCTGGCGCAGAACCAGACCGACATCGAGGCGGCACGGCTCCTGACCTACGAGGCGGCCGATCGCTGGGACAGCGGATGCCCTGTCGCGGACCTGATCCGGCAGGTTTCCTGCGCCAAGCTGTTCGTGACCCAGGCGGTGGTGCGCGTCACCCAGTCCGCCTTGCATATCGGCGGCGGCTGGGGCCTCACCGAGGAGTTGCCCGTCATGCGCATGGCGCTCGACGCGCTCGTGGCGCCTGTCACGGTCGGCAGTTTCGAAATCCAGTTGCGTGCGATCGCCAGGCAGCTTGGCCTTCCCTGCGACTGATGCGCCGCCCCGGCAGTATGCGGGTTGCTTCTCGTGATGCATGGGCATATTGCGGCCCGCGGTGTATCCGGGCCTGGCACGCGCAAGGGAGGCATCACAGGGGTGACCATGTCGGAGCGAAACATTCCGTCGATCATGAAGCTCAGGGAAGCTGATCCTGACGAAGGAACGAAACTTCCTTCGGCACCCGATGTCAGGGCGGAAGGCGGCGGCGGTTCGATCCGCGAGGAACTGCATCTCTATCGCCGCGAGCGCATCCTGAGCGTTGCCGCCGAACTGTTCAGCCAGAAGGGGTATAGCGGGGCGTCGGTCAGCGAACTGGCGGCGATGATCGGTGTGACCAAGCCCTTTATCTACTATTACATGAAGAACAAGCAGGATATCCTGGAACAGATCTGCATCGCCACGATCGACCTGCCGCATCTGGTCATGGACGAGGTTTTTTCCGAGGAGATTCCCGCATCGGAATCGCTTTACCGGTTCGTTCGCCGCTTTGCCTGGGTGCAGGGCAAAAACCAGAACTACGTTTCCGTTTTCTTTCGCGAAGAGCTCAACCTTTCGCCCGACGTGCGCCGCTATGTGATCGAGCGGCGCCGCAAGTTCGACGAGCGCCTTGAGGAGCTTCTGCGCAAAGGCGTCGAAACGGGCGATTTCCGCATAGCTGACGTGCCGGTAACGGTACGCGCCATTGCCGGGATGATTTGCTGGATCTTCACCTGGTATCGGCCCGACGCCCGCCTCACGCTCGAAGACGTGGCGCGGCTGTTTGCCGATCTGGCGCTGAACATGGTGGACGCCAGACGTCGGCCCGACCAGGCCGTCTAGGCAGATCGGGCAAGATCAGCCGGAAGCCGTGGCCTTTGCCCCTGCGATGTCCGCCTCCGCCCGAGAGACGAGCACATGCCTCTGTATCTTGCCGCTTTCGGTCATTGGGAAAGCATCGACAAAGCGCACATATCGCGGCACCTTGTAATCCGCGATGGCACCCCGGCAATGGGCGATCACTGCATCCTGGTCGAGCGGTCCGGCATCCTCCGCGCGACGAATGAAGGCGTATCCCACCTGGCCGAGCCGTTCGTGCGGCACCCCCACCACCAGCGCCTGGCGAATCGCGGGGTGCGTTTCGAGATGCGCCTCGATCTCGGCGGGATAGGTATTTGAACCGCCCACGATGAACATCTCCTTGATGCGCCCGGTGATCTTCAGATAGCCGCCTTCGTCGAACACGCCGAGATCTCCCGTGCGAAACCAGCCGTCGGGGGTGATGGCGTCCCGGGTCGCCTCCGGGTTCTTGTAATATCCCATCGTGACAATGTGGCCGCGCACCTGAAGTTCGCCTGTCTCACCGGGGCCAAGCGTCGCGCCGCTGAGAGGATCGACGATCCTTGCCTCAAAGTCTCCGCTCAACTTGCCTGTATTGCTTTCGGCGATCTCGGGCGGATCGTCATGGCGCGTGAAGGTCGTCGAGATCGTGGTTTCCGTCATCCCGTAGGAGGCCAGGACATGCGGCGTCGAGAAGACCGCACGCGCCCGGCGCACCACCTCGGGACTGACCGCAGCGCCCCCGATCCATGCGGCGCGCACCGAGGCGAGATCGCGCGGGCGTTTCTCCTGGGCATCGAAGCAATCGAGGAAGTGGGTGGGTATCCCGCCGAAATGCGCGATCTTCTCGGCCTCGACGAGATCCAGCGCACGATCGGCGCTCCAGTCGCGCATCACGATGAGGCTCATTCCATGAACAGCCGCCGGCAGAATGCCCATGAACAACCCGGCCACATGGTAAAAAGGCATGTGGCCCAGAACGGCATCGCCGGTCTTCATGCCCATGGCGCGCGCGACATTCATCGACTGCCGGACGACTGCATGGGAATGTATCGCGCCTTTCGGCCGCCCGGTGGTGCCCGAGGTGTAACAGATCAGCACCGGATCCCCGGGCTGCACGGCCTCGGCGGCGGTACGAACGCGTTCGCCGTTGGCCGGCGTTTGCAGCAGCGAGTTCATGGCGATCGCGCCGGGGGGTGTCGTGTCGCCCCAGGAAAAGATCGCCCGAAGTTCGGGCAGGGCGTCGGAGCGGATATCTCCCGGTCGCTGACTGGCCAGGTCGGGGATCACGTTGGACAGAAGCTCTGGATAGTCGATGCCCCAGCAGTTGTCCATCATCAGCAGGGCGCGGGCGTCGGACTGGCGAAGGATGTATTCCAGTTCGCTCGACTTGTAGCGCGTGTTGATCGGGATCACGATCATCCCTATCCGCGCGGCTGCAAAGAGCATCCGCACCCAGTCGGCGCTATTCGCGACCCAGAGCGCCACATGGTCGCCCTTGACAAATCCCGCGGCGAGAAGACCGTCCGCCACGCGATCGACCTCGTCATCGAGGCGGGCAAAACTTATCCTCTCCGCCTCGGTCACGAGGAAGTCGGCGTCGGGCATTGCGGACGCGATTCGGCGAAGGACGTCTCCCAGGCAAAGCCGTGCCGGATCCTGATCTTGCATGGTGGTTCTCCCTCGGTCGCCGGGCAGGCAATTTCCGCGTGACGATAACCGACTGATGAAGTTCATGACATCGGTTTCTCGATAACCTTTATTTCTACCATGCGGTATTTTCCGGTCAATAGCGGCTGCCGTGACGAGCGCTACGTTTCCATATCCGTGATGCTCCGGGGATGCCGCTGGATTTCCGATTGACAGACCGACGCGCGGACTACTACCAAGAACCCTAAAATACCAAATGGTAGTTTTTGTACGGCGTAGTTTTTGCACGGCGGTGCGTTTGCTGGCAGACGCGGACGGGAGGAGAGTGATAGCATGAGCAATGACAGCCCTGCGCGGGCGGCCGACGGATTGCGGCGCGACCTGGAAACGATTAGCTATGAGCTGCGCGACGAGGTCGCCATCGTCACCTTGAACCGCCCCGAAGCACGAAACGCCCTGGACGTTCCGATGCGCCGGGAACTGGCCGAACTGGTGGCCGAAATCCGCGACGACGAGCGCGCGCGCGCGGTGATCCTGACCGGCGCGGGCGGGGTGTTTTGTGCCGGCGGCGACATGCAGGGACTTAGCGAAAAGCGCAGCTCGGCGCAGTCATACAAGCGTATAGCCGACCTGCATGTGTGGTTGCCCAGCCTGGTGAACATGGAAAAACCCGTGATCGCGGCGGTGGACGGCCCCGCCTTCGGAGGTGGGATGAACCTCGCGCTTGCCGCGGACTTCATCCTGGCCAGCGACACGGCGCGCTTTTGTCAGGTTTTCGGGCGCATCGGGCTGGTTCCCGATCTGGCCGGCATGTATCTGCTTCCGCGCCTCGTGGGTCTTCAGCGCGCCAAGGAACTGGTCTTTTCGGGCCGGACCCTGCGCGCCGACGAGGCAAGGGATATGGGGATCGTCCACAGCGTCCATGCGCCCGATCAGCTTCTGGATGCGGCCTTCGCGCTTGCCCGCCGGTTCTGCAACGCCTCGACCCTGGCGATCGGACTGGCCAAGAACATTCTCAACCAGTCCTTCCATCTCGATCAGCGCGCGATGGCCGAACTCGAGGCGATGGCCCAGGCCCTGTGCATGGACAGCGCCTATCACAAGGAGGCGGTTCAGCGCTTCCTCGACAAGAAGCCGGCGCTTTTCGACTGGGAACGCATGAACAAGAGAGAGGAAAGCGCATGAAGAAGGCTGCCATCACAGGGGCATACAGCACAAAGGTCGGGGATCTGCAGGGGGCCACCTGCATGTCGCTTCATACCGAGGCGGGGCTTGGCGCGCTTGCCGATGCGGGGCTGGCGGTGGCCGATGTCGACGGCCTTCTTTGCGCCTATTCGTTCACCGAACCGCATCTGATGCTGGCCTCGGTCTTTGCCGAATATGTCGGGATGCAGCCGGCCTACGCCTCGGCGGTCTCGATGGGCGGGGTCACGGCCTGTATGCTGGTGATGCAGGCGGCGGCGCTGGTCGAGGCGGGATATTGTCGCCATGTGCTGGTCGTGACCGGCGACAACCGCCTCAGCGGAATGCGCGGCAATGCAGTCCAGGCCCTGGCCGAGGTTGGCAACCAGCAATACGAGCAACCCTACGGCATGACCATCCCCGCAGCCTATGCGCTCGTGGCGCAGCGTTACATGTCGGAATTCGGCGTCACCTCGGAACAGCTCGCCGCGATCGCGGTGACCCATCGGGAACATGCCGCGCTCAATCCCAAGGCGCATATGAGGACGCCGATCACGGTGGACGACGTGATGAACTCGCGGTTCATCGCCACGCCGCTGCACCTGCTTGACTGCTGCCTGATATCGGACGGCGGCGCGGCGGTCGTGGTGAGCGCCGCGGATGCGGCCGCCGACCTTCCGCAACCGCGGATCGACGTTCTTGGCACCGGGCAGGGGCACACGCACGAATACATCGTCGCCGCGCCCTCGCTGACCGAATACGGCTGCAAGCGGTCCGCCGCGGATGCGTTGGGCCGGGCCGGGCTCAAGCCGTCGGATATCGACGTGGTCGAGATTTACGACAGTTTCACCATCACGCTGCTCGCCGAACTGGAATCCATGGGATTCTTCGAGCGCGGTGAGGCTGGTGTGGCCGCCGCCGCAGGCGATCTGAAAATCGGGGGCAAACTGCCCTGCAATACCCATGGCGGGCTTCTCTCATACGGGCACTCCGGCGCCGCAGGCGGCATGTTCCATGTGGTCGAGGCGGTCGAGCAGTTGCGCGGCGCGGCCTCCGGCCGACAGGTGGAGGGTGCCGAACTCGCCCTTGTCCATGGTGATGGCGGCATATTGTCCGCTCACTGTTCTGTAGTTATGGGGAGGGCCTGACAGATGGAAAAACCCGTTCCGCGTCCCAATGCGGATTCCGCACCGTTCTGGGAGGGCTGCGCCGCACATGAATTCCGCTTTCAGCGTTGCGGCGGTTGCGGCAAGGTGCAGTTCTATCCCCGCGCCGTCTGTTCTCATTGTCAGGGCCGCACCCTGAGCTGGGAGGTTTCCGCCGGAAAGGGCACCGTGCACAGCGTGACGACCGTCTATCGGGGGCCGAGCGCGGCTTTCAAGGAGGACAGTCCCTATCAGGTTGCGCTTGTCGATATGGATGAGGGATTCCGCTTCATGGCCAATGTGCGCGGCGGCGAGGCCGCGATCGGCACACGGGTGCGTGTCATTTACGAAAAGCGCGGCGATCAGACGATCCCGCAGGTCGAAATCGGGGGGTAAGAATGTTCACATACGATCACTTCGAGGTTGGGAAAAACTACGGCAGCGATACCTTCACCGTGGATCGCGACCGGATCGCCAAATGGCTTGCAGTCTATCCCGATGACGACAACGGCGATCTGATGCCGCCGGGCATGACGGCGATGATCCAGATCCAGTGTTACATGGCCTGCATAACGCCGCGCCCCAAGGGCAACGTGCATGGCAGCCAGGTCTTCGAGCTGCACCGCCTGCCGAAGGTTGGAGAGACGCTGACCACCGAGGTGGAATGCACGAACAAGGAAATCCGCAAGGGTCGCAAATGGGTGGAAAGCACCTACACCACGCGCGACGGCAAGGGCGATGTCGTCTTTACCGGCGTGATGACGACCCTTGTAGCGGCCTGAGAAGGCAGGGAGGAACCGAGATGCCGAAAAACCTGGAACCCGTGAGCCTGAACGTCACCATGCCGACGATCATGGCCTATGCTGACCTCACCGACGATTACAACCCGATCCATGTCGATCGGGAATTCGCCGAAAAGACCGAGATGAAGGGCATCATCGCCCACGGCACCATGTCGCTGAACCTCATCTGGCAGTCGCTGCGCAGGTCGCTCGGAAACGAGGCTGTGGCGGGTACGCGGTTGAATATCCGCTTCGTGCGGCCCGTGCGCGAGAACGACACCGTAACCGGTGGCGGCATCGCGCAGGAGGGCGCGCCCGGCACCTATGAGGTCTGGGTGCGCAACCAGAAGGATGAGCCGGTCATCACCGGAACGGCCACAGTATCGCGATGAAGCACAAGGGCAAGCCCGGCGCGGGACGTGCCGTTGATCCGTCCGGCGCCGGCCGGTTGGATCGGATACTCAACGCGCGCAGCGTGGCCATTGTGGGCGCCTCTGACGATCTGCGCAAGCCGGGCGGCCGCGTGGTGAACGCGCTTCTGCACAACGATTTTCCCGGCAAGGTCTATCCGGTCAATCCGGGCAGGGCGACGATCCAGGGCCTCGATTGCCAACCTTCGCTCGACAAGATCGACGGTGAGGTCGATCTGGTGATCCTGTCGGTGTCCGCCGACGACGTGCCCGATCAGTTGCGGCTGGCGTGTGAGTGCGGCGTCGGAGGGGTTGTGGTCTTTGCCTCGGGGTTCTCGGAAACCGGGCCCGAAGGTGCCGCGCGACAGGCCGAGATCGCCCGGATCGTGCAGGAGGCGGGCATCCCGATGATCGGCCCGAACTGTCTGGGCGTGATGAACGGCAACCGCAGGATGCTGGCATCGTCAACGGTCGTGATGGGAGGGCGAAGCCTGCCGGGGGGCAACTACGGTTTCGTCACCCAGAGCGGTGCCCTGGGCACCTACTGGCTCGACATGGCGATGAAGGCGGGGCTTGGCGTAAGCTCTTGGATTTCCACCGGAAACGAGGCGGATGTCGATCTGGCCGCCTGTCTGGATTACCTGGTCGAAGACGACGAGACCGAAGTGATCGGGCTCTATATCGAGGGGGTGCGCGACGGTGCCGCCTTTCGCGCCGCCGCGCGTAAGGCCTTCGAGCGGCGCAAGCCGGTGCTGGCGCTGAAGGCCGGTCGCAGCCGTCAGGGCGCGACGGCGGCTGCCTCGCATACCGGCGCGCTGGCGGGCGAGGACGAAGCCTATGACGCGATATTCCGACAGTATAATATCTGGCGCGCCGAAAGCCTGACCGACATGGCCAACCAGGCCGCGATCCTGCTGACGCAGCCGCGCTCGCCCGGGCAGCGGGTGGCGGTGATTTCGGTGTCGGGTGGCGCCGGCGTCCTGATGACCGATGCCGCGATCGGCGAAGGGCTGGACGTTCCCGACTTTACCCCTGAAACCAAGGCGCGGCTGGCGGAGATCCTTCCGGGATTTGCAACGCCGCAGAACCCGATCGACCTCACCGCGCAGATCGTGATGCACAAGACGATGTTGCGCGAGGTTCTCAAGATCATCAGCGACGGCACCGGATACGACGGTCTGTTGCTGTTCATGGGCGGGCTTAGCCAGATCGCCGAGGAACTGGCCGATGCGCTGGTCAGCGAGTTGCCGCGTGACATGCCCTGCGCGCTGACCTGGCAGGCGGCGCCGGAAGAGGCGGTGCAGAAGGTCCGTGAGCGTGGCATTCCCGTTTATGGCGAGATCGGCGATGCCGCGCGCGCCCTGGCCGGGCAATTCCGGCTTGGCACCGGCTGGAACGGCCCGGTGCCACCCCAGGCACCGCCGGTCCGCCAGGGGGGGCGACCGACCGGCGCCTTCGCGGTGGAGCATCGCAGCAAGGATCTGCTCTGCGGCGAGACATCGCTCGCGCGCCCGGCTGGTATATTCGTGAGCGATCCCGGCGAACTGACCGCGGCCGGGGCCGCGCTCTCCGGGCCTTTTGCGGTAAAGCTGCAAAGCTCCGCGATGCTCCACAAGAGCGGCAGCGGGGGGATCGCACTTGGCCTTGAGAGCCTTGCGGCGGCGAGCGAGGCGGCGCGCGCGATGATCAGCGCCGCGAGCGCCCGTGGCGTCCCCGTCGAGGGGGTTCTGGTCGAGGAAATGATCCCCTTCGATCACGAGTTCATCGTCGGCCTGCGCTGCGATCCGGTCTTCGGCCCGATGCTTGTGCTGGGGCGCGGCGGGGTGACGGTCGAGCTCGAGCCCGACGTGGCGCGCGCCTTCCTTCCGCTTGACGCCGCGCAGATCGAGGATCTGATCCGGTCGCTGCGCGCGGCGCCGCTGCTGGCGGGCTTTCGCGGGGCGCCGTCCTGTGATGTCGCCGCGCTGGCGCGCACCGTGAAGGAGCTGTGTGATCTCTACCTGCGCGACGAAACGCTGGCCGAGATCGAGATAAACCCGCTCGTTGCGGACCGGGCCGGGCGATTTGTGGCGCTAGATGCGTTGGTTGCACGGACACAGCTAGGTTCGGGCGGAGACGCGCCATGACGCATCAGCAGGGGCAGTCGGATCCATGGGAGGGCGAGGCACCCCCGCCCCTCACCGGCATGTCGGACCTGTTCGACAGCGCGCTGACCCTGCCCGCCAGGATTCTTGCCGCGTGTGCCTCCGTGCTCCTGGTTGCGATGATGCTGACCACCGTGGGCGACGTCGTCATCCGGACACTTTTTCACGGTTCCATCAAGAACGCCGAACTGATGACCGGCCACTGGTTTCTCGGCGCAACGATCTTCCTTCCGCTTGCCTATGTCGCAGTGCTCGACCGACACATTTCGGTCGAGGTCGTGACACAGTTCCTGCCGGTGCGGGTGCAACAGATCAAGATGGGGGTATTCCTTGTTTTCGGCGCGGCGATCTTCCTTCTTCTGGCGTGGCAGTCCTGGGAACTGGCGCTGGAAAAGATGCGACTCCGCGAGTACCTTTCGGGAGCGACCAGGTTCTATACATGGCCCGGCAGGTTCTTTATGCCGGCGGGAACCTTTCTTTTCGCTCTCGTGATGGCGGCACGGGCCGTCGGATATTTTTCCGGTCGCGTGCGGCTGTGATGACGTACGGAGCCTCTTCATGAGCGACTTGCAGATTGCCGGGGCGTCCCTCGCGGTTATTCTGATGCTGGTATTGCTGCGGATGCCGATCGCGATCGCGCTTCTCGGTGTGTCCTTCGGCGGCATCTGGATCGCCTATGGCTATCAGATCGCCTCTTCCATGTTGACGGCGGTGACCTTCGATTTTTCCACCCATTCGAGCCTCAGCCCGATTCCGATGTTCCTGCTCATGGGGTTCGTTGCCTATTACGGCAAGATGACCGAGCAGTTGTTCAACTTCGCCCGGGCGAGCTTTCTCAGGCTCCTGCCCGGCGGGCTTGCCGTCGCGTCGATCGGCGGCGCGGCGATGTTCTCGGCGGTCACCGGATCCAGCCTCGCCTGCGCGGCCGCCCTTGGAAGGATCGCGGTCCCCGAGATGCTCAAGGCCGGCTATCAGCCGGGTCTGGCAACCGGCGTGATCGCCGCTGCCGGCACACTTGGATCGATGATTCCGCCCAGCCTGATTCTCCTTCTGTTCGGGATATTCGCCGAAGTGCCGATCGGCACGCTCTTTCTGGGGGCAATCATTCCGGGTCTGCTGACAGCGTTCGCTTACGGGCTCATGGTTGTCCTTCGGGTGTGGGCGAACCCGGCACTGGCCCCGAGGCCGAGCGAGGCGGATCTGGCCGATATCGGCAAGACGGGCCTGCGCGACATCTGGCCCATCATATTGCTGATCTTCTGCGTCTTCGGCGGTCTGTTTGCCGGGTTCTTCACCGCCACCGAGGCGGGCGCGGTGGGGGCGATCCTGGCCTTCGTGATCACGGCGGCGAAAGGAAGCCTGTCCTGGACGGTGACAAAACGCGCCCTGGTTGACACGATCGTCAGTTCGGCGGCGATCCTCATCATCGCGATGAGCGCCACCTTCTTTGCCAGCTTCCTCGCCCTGACGCAGCTCCCGGCGTTCATCTCGCAGATCATTGCCGACATGCAACTCGGGCGCATCGAGTTGATGATCGTGGTGTTCCTGCTTTATATCGTGCTCGGCATGTTCCTCGAGGTTCTGGGCATCATGCTGCTTACGTTGCCAGTGCTTTTGCCGATCTTCGAGGCGATGGACATCAGCCTGATCTGGGTCGGCATTCTCCTGGCGAAGTATCTCGAGATGGGGCTGATCACGCCGCCCGTCGGGTTGAACGTGTTCGTCATCAAGAGCGTCGTCGGCCGCGCGGTCCGCACTGACGTGATTTTCCGGGGCATCGCCTGGTTCGTCGGTACCGACATTCTGGTTGTCGCGCTCCTGATCGCCTTTCCGGCATTGACGCTGTGGCTGCCGGGTTTTCTGGAATGAACCAAGAGTTGGAGGATAGAGGGCATGGATTTCGCACTGAACGACGAACAGAGGGAACTGCGTGACGCGATCGGCAAGGTCTGCGCGAAGTTCGATCTCGCCTACTGGCGCGACTGCGACGCGAGCGAGCGCTATCCCGAGGAATTCTATCGCGAGATGGTGAACGGGGGGTGGGTCGGACTGACCCTGCCCCAGGAATATGGCGGCGCGGGACTGGGCATCACCGAAGCGGCGCTGGTGATGCAGGCGATCGTCGAATCCGGTGCCGGCTTTACCGGGGCCTCGACCATTCATTCCTATGTCTTCGCGCCGAACGCGATCGTCAAGCACGGAACCGACGAGCAGAAGAAGCGGATGCTGACCCCGCTCATCAAGGGCGAGGAAAGAGCCTGTTTTGCCATCACCGAACCGAATTCTGGGCTCGATACCGGCAGGCTGCGCACGCGCGCCGAGCGCAAGGGCGACCATTATGTGATGACCGGAGAGAAGGTCTGGCCCACGGCGGCAAGCATGGCGCAGCGGATGCTGGTGATCGCCCGCACCAAGCCGATCGAGGACTGCAAGCGGCCCATCGATGGGCTGAGCCTGTTCTACACGCGCATGGATCCCGAATATGTGCGAACCCAGAAGATTCCGAAAATGGGCCGCAACGCGGTGGAATCGTGCCAGGTGTTCATCGACGGGTTGAAAGTGCCCGAAGAGGACCGGATCGGCGAGGAGGGCAAGGGATTCCAGTATCTGCTCGACGGCCTGAACCCCGAAAGGATCCTGGTCGCCGCCGAAGCCGTTGGCCTTGGCCGCGTTTCGCTCAAGCGCGCCACCGAATATGCCAAGGAGAGGGTGATCTTTGACCGCCCCATCGGGAAAAACCAGGGGATCCAGCACCCGCTGGCGGAATGCTGGATGTATCTTGAGGCCGCCGATCTCATGATGCTCAAGGCCGCCGCGCTCTACGATGCGGGACAGCCCTGCGGAGCCGAGGCCAACAGCGCCAAGTTCCTCGGTGCCGAAGCCGGCTACCGCGCCTGCGAACGGGCCGTCATGACCCACGGCGGCTACGGCTATGCCAAGGAGTTCGACGTCGAACGCTACTTGCGCGAGGTCATGATTCCGCGTCTGGCACCGGTCAGTCGGGAACTGGTGATGTGCTATATTGCCGAACGCGTCCTGGGTCTGCCCAAGTCCTACTGACGACCGGCCTCGGGCGCCTTCGCCGTTGGAAATGTGGCCTCTTCGGCATATGCCGAAGGGCAGGGATGGCGTATGGCAGATGTGCGATTGCGCGCAACGTGGATTATCGTGTTCGCTGGTTTGCGCGCCGGTCATCTGCCACCCGGCCTGATCCATGAGCACGACGGCATGGGCACCCGGCGCCACGGTCCGGGCGATTTCGGCCAGATGCAGGGTCATCGCGTCGGTATTGCAGACCGGCAGGACAAG
>Ga0209024_1000324_pt1 | contig 90106 bp, 65 predicted proteins | sample AutmiccommunBRH5_FD_187380 | JGI IMG/M metagenome (GOLD analysis project Ga0209024, IMG submission 187380) | Deep subsurface microbial communities from Mt. Terri, Switzerland - Autotrophic microbial communities BRH/5 (SPAdes) (version 2) | ecosystem: Environmental > Aquatic > Deep subsurface >...
CTCACCACGGGTGCCATTACCACCAACAACATTCCAGTACCCATGGTAATTTTGTGCCGCCTGAACCTGGATGGCCAAGGCATCTCGGTCAGCAACGAATACAAAGACCTGAAAGTGGGCACCAACGCCACTGAATTCAAAGCTGCGCTGGCGGCAAAAAAAGGCGGCGGCAAGGCAGTGAATGCAGCCATGACATTCCCGGGCGGCACGCACGACCTGTGGCTTCGTTACTGGATGGCCTCTGCTGGCATCGACCCCAACAGCAGCGTTTCAACCATTGTGGTTCCTCCACCCCAAATGGTCGCCAACATGAAAGTGGGCAGCATGGACACCTTCTGCGTGGGTGAACCCTGGAACCTGCAGTTAATTCACCAGAAAATTGGCTACTCCGCGCTAACCACTGGTGAGCTGTGGAACAACCACCCCGAGAAAGCCTTGGGCATGCGTGCTGACTATGTGCAGGCCAACCCCAATGCCAGCAAGGCAATTCTGAAAGCTGTAATGGAAGCGCAAATGTTCTGCGACGACCCGGCCAACAAAGATGAAGTAGCAAAAATCTGCTCACAGCGCCGTTGGATCAACGCACCGGTGGGCGACATTGTGGATCGCTTGAAAGGTGACTTTGATTACGGCACGGGCCGCGTGGAAGAAAAGAGCAAACACCTCATGAAGTACTGGAGCAACCAGGCCTCTTATCCATTTCAAAGTCACGACTTGTGGTTTATCACCGAGAACCAGCGTTGGGGCTACCTGCCCAGCAAGCTGGACACCAACGCACTAATCAAGAAAGTGAACCGCGAAGACATCTGGAGAACCGCCGCGAAAGAACTTGGTGTTGCCGCCAAAGACATTCCGGCCAGCACATCGCGCGGCGTCGAGAAGTTCTTCGACGGCAAAGTGTTTGATCCAAAAAACCCCAAGGCGTACCTCGACAGCTTGACCATTAAGGCGATGAAATCATGATGAACAGCGACACACTTGAGCGACTACAAACCACCCCAAAAGTGAAAAGCAAACCTTTTGTTGAGACTGCCGCCTTCAAGCAATTGAAGGAGAGCATGGGGAAGATTGTTCCTCCCATTGTGATCATGAGCATTTTGTTGTTGATCTGGGAAATCATGTGCAGTGGCGAAGGTGCGCGCCTTCCCGGCCCCAGCAAAGTGATCAGCGATACCTGGGAATTGATCACCAACCCGTTTTACAACAACGGTGGCAGCGACGTGGGCATGGCCTGGCAAATTCTAGCCAGCCTTGAACGCGTGGCCATGGGGTACAGCCTGGCTGTTGTGGTGGGTGTTGCGCTGGGCGTGTTGGTGGGCCAGTCCACCTGGGCTTTGCGTGGTCTTGACCCACTGTTTCAAGTGTTGCGCACCGTGCCACCACTGGCCTGGTTGCCATTGTCACTGGCTGGTTTTCAGGACGGAAACCCATCGGCGATTTTCGTGATTTTCATCACGGCAATTTGGCCCATCATCATCAACACCTCGGTGGGCATTCGCAACATTCCCGAGGACTACCGAAACGTGTCACGGGTTATCCAGCACAACGGCATCGAGTACTTCTGGAAAATCATGTTGCCTGCCGCAGCGCCCTATATTTTCTCGGGTCTTCGAATTGGTGTGGGCCTTAGCTGGCTGGCCATTGTTGCCGCAGAAATGCTGATTGGTGGCGTGGGCATTGGCTTCTTTATCTGGGACGCCTGGAACAGTTCACTGATCAGCGACATTGTTCTGGCACTGGTGTACGTGGGCATTGTTGGTTTCATCCTCGACCGCTGCGTGGCCTGGGTTGGCAACAAGATTACTCGCGGCACTTCCGCTGCTTAAGACAGAATACAAGGAGTTAAAAATGAGCGATCGTTTCCTAAGCATTTCTCAAGTCCAGATGCGTTTTGAGCGCAATGGCATCGTGAACCCTGTGTTGAAAGACATCAACCTGGAAGTAAACCGCGGTGAATACATTTCACTGATCGGCCACTCGGGCTGCGGAAAATCGACCGTGCTCAACATCATCGCCGGTTTGCTGACCGCCAGTGAAGGCGTGGTGATTGTCGACAACAGGGAAGTGAATGCGCCGGGTCCCGACCGGGCACTGGTGTTTCAAAACCATTCATTGTTGCCCTGGCTTACCGTCTACCAAAACGTTGAACTGGCCGTTGAAAAAATATTCAAGGGCAAGAAAAGCAAAAAGGAACAACGTGAATGGATTTTGCACAACCTGGACATGGTGAACATGAGCCATGCCCTGGATCGCCTGCCCTCTGAAATTTCAGGTGGCATGAAGCAGCGTGTGGGTATTGCCCGTGCACTGGCCATGGAACCCAAGGTGCTTTTGCTGGACGAGCCTTTTGGTGCGCTCGACGCACTCACCCGCGCCCATCTGCAAGATGAAGTCATGCGTATTCAGAACGAATTGAAAAACACCGTGGTCATGATTACGCACGATGTAGACGAAGCAGTGTTGTTGTCCGATCGCATCGTGATGATGACCAATGGCCCTTCTGCCACCATCGGTCAAATTCTGGACATCGACCTGCCCCGCCCCCGTGACCGTTTGGCACTGGCCGACGACCCCACCTACAACCACTACCGCCATGAGGTGCTCAGCTTTCTGCACGAGAAGCAACGCAAGGTGGAAAGCATCGGCAAACTGCGTCAGCAAAAAAAAGCGGGGGATAAGCAAACCGCATCTGCTTAAAACCACTCGGCACAAAAAAACCGCTGCGGCATTAACAATGCGCAGCGGTTTTTTTATTCAACACAGGGTAAATCCCGACCCCAAATAGTGCATCAAAGCCCCTCGATAAGGGTTTGCTCCTATTCAGTTACCGTTGGGCGGCAATCACAATGCAGGTTCGAAAAGTAAAACCACAACAACAGTCGAAAGCTACATCAATTTAAGGAGGCAAAATGACTGATTCAGTGAACAACCAGAAGCGCCGTGATTTTATCAAAGGCTCATCCGTGGCCGCAGTGGGCGCAGGCGCCATGGCGTTCCCCATGATTTCTACTGCTCAAACAGTGAACATGCGTTTTCAGAGCACATGGCCCCAGAAAGACATTTTTCACGAATACGCAGTTGACTTTGCAGAAAAAGTGAACGGCATGGCCGGTGGCCGCCTGAAAATTGAAGTACTGCCCGCTGGTTCAGTGGTAAAGCCTTTTGACTTGCTGGATGCGGTAAGCAAGGGTACTTTGGACGGTGGTCACGGCGTGATCGCTTACTGGTACGGCAAGAACGCAGCTGTTGCACTGTGGGGTTCAGGCCCATCGTTCGGTATGGACGCAAACATGTTGCTGGCCTGGCACTACTTCGGCGGTGGCAAGGAATTGCTGGACGAAATTTACAGCAGCCTGAACATGGATGTGGTGTCGTTGATGTACGGCCCAATGCCAACACAGCCCCTGGGCTGGTTCAAAAAGCCTGTGACCAAACCTGAAGACTTGAAAGGCCTGAAGTTCCGTACCGTGGGCTTGTCTGTAGACATGTTCACAAAAATGGGCGTTGCCGTGAACGCACTGCCAGGTGGCGAAATCGTTCCAGCGATGGACCGTGGCCTGCTGGACGCAGCGGAATTCAACAACGCATCTTCCGATCGTCTGTTGGGCTTCCCCGATGTGTCCAAAGTGTGCATGCTGCAAAGCTTCCACCAGTCTTCCGAGCAGTTTGAAATTCTGTTCAACAAGACCAAGTACAACAAACTGCCAGCTGAATTGAAGTCCATCATCCAGGCTGGTGCAGAAGCATCTTCGGCCCAAATGAGCTGGAAAGCAGTAGACCGCTATTCCAAAGACTACCAGGAAATGCAAGCCAAACAGGGTGTTAAGTTCTTCAAGACGCCAGACAGCATTTTGAAGGCCCAGTTGAAAGCATGGGACGAAGTGACCAAAGAAAAAGCCGCTTCTAACCCAATGTTCAAGAAAGTGTTTGAATCGCAGCGTGCATTTGCAGCACGTGCAGCCAAATGGCAAGCCGACACCACTGTTGACTTCAAGATGGCTCAGGCGTTCTACGCACAGAAGAAGTAATTAATCCCACGATCAGAAGCCAACATCCGCACAACGGGTGTTGGCTTTTTCTTAATAGAACCAGAGGTTCACTCCATGTTAGCTTTTCTCCATTTGGTCGACAAAATTTCAACCAAGGTTGGACACCTGTTCGCCTGGACCATCGTGCTGTTGACCGGTGTTATTGTGTTCGAAGTGTTCACACGCTACGCCCTGAACAGCCCCAATCCGTGGGTATTTGACGCATCCTATATTCTTTACGGCATCCTGTTCATGATGGCAGGTGCCTACACGCTGGCCACCAACGGCCATGTCCGCGGCGACATTCTGTATGGCTTCCTTGAGCCCAGAACGCAGGCCATACTCGACTTGATCTTGTATTTCGTTTTTTTCTTCCCCGGCATCATCGCATTGACCTACGCGGGTTACACATTCGCTGAAGAAGCCTGGATTATCAAGGAAATGTCGTCCATCACTGCGGATGGTCCTCCCGTTTATCCCTTCAAAGCATTTATTCCGCTGGCCGGCTTCTTCCTGCTGCTTCAAGGCGCTGTTGAAGTGATCCGCTGCATCATGTGCATCAAAGACGGTGCGTGGCCCAAGCGGGAAGACGACGTAGAAGAAGTGGATGTAGAGAAGCTGAAAGCTTCACTTGGCAAGAATTAACAGGATTCATCATGAAAAAAGAACTATATTTTGGCATTGCCATCATGGCCATGATCCTGATCGGGGTCGCCATTGCAATGCCAGCGCCCTCTGAAATGACCAATGGCCACTTGGGCTTGCTCATGTTGTCACTGGTGGTGGTTGCCATCATGCTGGGCTTCCCGACCGCATTTACTCTCATGGGCATGGGCGTAATTTTTACCTACTTTGCCTACGATGGAAATATTCAACACACGCTGGACCTGATGGTGCAATCCACCTACAAGGTGATGACCAACGATGTGCTTATTTCAGTGCCGTTGTTCGTATTCATGGGTTATTTGGTTGAACGAGCCAACCTGATCGAAAAACTGTTCAAATCGCTGCACCTTGCCATGGCGCGCTTGCCCGGCGCACTGGGTGTAGCCACTTTGGTAACCTGCGCAATTTTTGCAACGGCCACTGGCATCGTGGGCGCGGTCGTTACCTTGATGGGCCTGCTGGCCATGCCGAGCATGATGAAAGCAGGTTACGACACCAAAATGGCAGCCGGTGCAATTACCGCTGGCGGCTGTCTGGGTATTTTGATTCCCCCTTCAGTACTATTGATTGTGTACGGTGCAACGGCCGGTGTTTCCGTGGTGCAATTGTATGCAGGTGCATTCTTTCCCGGCTTGATGTTGGCGGGTATGTACATCGCCTACATCATGATTCGCGCGAAGATCAACCCCAAGTGCGCTCCACCCCTGTCTGAAGAAGACCGCAAAGTAGCGCTTACCCCAGTGTTGGCCTCACTCAGAAACACCTACGGCAGCAGCCGCGCAGTGTCGGCTTTGGTCAATGGCTTGAAAGGTCGCCGTGAAGGCAACCTGACAGGCGGCCAGGTTGCCAACCAGTTGTTCATTGCCATGTTGCCTGCAATTTTTGCAGCATTCGTTCTGGGACTGGTTTACTCCTCACTGACAGCCCCCAAACAAGCGGAATTCGACACCTCCAGCCTGGTCAGCTTTGGCGCAAACTACGACAGTGGCACATCCAATTCGTATTCATTCGACCTGGCAGAACCCGAAGTAGAGGGTACAACTGGTTTGGCTGAACCAGCCGGTGCAGAAACTGCCAAATCTGCAGCACCAGCCCTGGAAGAGCCAGCTACCGCAGAAGCCGCTGTTGAAGAAGAATCGCGTTCGGCACCACTGAATTTCTGGATTTCGCTGCTGGTCGTTGCTGCTGTACTGGTTTATTACTACTCTCGCCTCAGCTTCGAGCGTCTTGAAGTGTTCAAGATGCTGTTGACCTCATTCTTCCCCTTGGCAATTCTGATTCTGGCCGTGTTGGGCAGCATCGTATTTGGCTTCGCAACCCCCTCAGAAGCCGCTGCAGTTGGGGCATTTGGTGGTTTATTGCTGGCAGCAGGTTATCGCCAGCTCAGCTTCCCTGTGCTACGTGAATCTGCGTTCCTGACCTCCAAAACAACCGCCATGGTGTGTTGGTTGTTCGTGGGTTCCTCCATTTTCTCGGCAGCCTTCGCGCTGCTGGGTGGCCAGGAACTGGTGGAAACCTGGGTGCTGTCTTTGGGGCTGACCCCCATTGAATTCCTGTTGTTGTCGCAGGTCATTATTTTCCTGTTGGGCTGGCCACTGGAATGGACAGAGATCATCGTGATTTTCATGCCAATCTTTATTCCACTGCTACCCTACTTTGATGTAGACCCGCTGTTCTTCGGCCTGTTGGTGGCCCTGAACCTGCAAACCGCATTCCTGTCGCCACCCGTGGCCATGGCAGCGTTCTACCTCAAAGGCGTGTCTCCACCCGGGGTTACATTGAACCAGATCTTCTTGGGCATGATTCCATTCATGTTCATCCAGATCTTCGCCATGTTCGTGCTGTATGTATTCCCGCAAATCGGCATGTGGTTGCCAGGCGTGTTGTACAGATAAGCTGATCAACTGGTTTCACACGAAAAACCCGCTTTTCAGCGGGTTTTTTGTTTTCGGCACAAGATCCCCGAAAGGAATTAACCATTTTTCACATCCAATTCAAAGGATCGATTTAAATTTTTTCAATTACATTCTTGATAAGTTGCAAAGTACAACTGCCCTGTTCCCAAGTCTTGTAATTTAAATAGAAAGGTATTCGTCATGACCTCCGCTGACGTGACCGACAATTCAAATGAGCTCGCGTTCCAGACGCTCCCGGAAATAACACTGGCCGGCGACGTAGAGCCAGATATTCCCTATAAAAATGACGACATCAGCCCGGATGTCGTACTTCTCATCGACGATGATCCCGATGTGCTGACGTCCCTTCGAAAAGAGCTTAGAAAACTCAGTTTGACTGTGCTGACATCGCTTGAATCCAGGGAAGGCGTGACGCTGGCAAAACGCCACAAACCTGGCGTGGTCATCTGTGACATCAAAATGCCTGAACTATCCGGCATAGATGTGATGGAAGCGATCCATCAAGTCTCACCCGACACCTCACGTGTGGTTCTGACCGGTTTTAGTGATCTGGACACCGTCATTTCGTCCATCAACCGGGGGCGCGTCAATAGTTACTTGTGCAAACCCCTCGACGCCGAAATATTGCGTTTAACAGTGTCAGAACTGGTCGGGATAGCCAGACTAAAATTCGAAAGAAACAAAACAGCGCGAGAACTTAACAACAAAGCGATTGAGCTCGAAATGCTGAATGACACGCTTGAGCATTGCATCGGCGAACGAGTCCGGGAGCTAGAACAGGCAAGGCTTTTTCTCGATGTTTCCCATCGGGAAAAACGCGCCCAGTATTTGAGTGCCGTGAAAGTATTTTCAGGACTGACTGAACTGCGATCTCCGCAGTTGGGTGCACACTGTAAACGGGTCGCCGAATTGGCCAGATTCATTGCAATTGAGTTGAACTGTGATCCGGACCTTGTTTATGAAGTCTACATTGCCGGGCTTCTTCACGATGTCGGGAAAATTGGTCTGTCAGATCAAGCGTTGTTTACACCCGTCGCCAACTTGGCAACTGAATTCCGAACGCAATTGATGACACACTGCCTCAAAGGACAGATGTTATTTGATGGTTTAAGTGACATGGAGCCCATATCAATCATGATCAGGCACCATCACGAGCGATTTGACGGGGACGGTTACCCAGACGGGATCTTCGGCGAGGTGATCCCTCTGGGCTCGCGCATACTTGCGGTGGCCGAGGACTTCGACGAACTGAAGCTGGGCTGGTTAACCCCTCAAAAGCTGTCGGAACAAGAAGCGCTGTCGTTCATTATGAAGTCTGGCGACAGTCGCTACGACCCAAAGGTGGTGGCCGTATTTCCAACAGCGCTTGAGAAGCTTCGAGCAGCCCCAAGACTCGAAGAAAAATTGGTTTCAGGTTCAGAACTTCGCGTTGGCCAAACTTTGTCACGCGATTTTGTAGGGCCCGATGGTTACCTGTGGCTTTCAAAAGAAAAACTGGTGACCAAGCATTTGATTGATCACATCAAAGAAAATGAAAACGTCTCGGGGAAACCATTGAAAATTTATGTGTATCGCTTAAAGCGAACCGGAAAACAAACCACCAAATAGGCTTTCAAAGGCCCAGATCAAATCATGAACACCACACAAAAACCAGAAAGTAAAAGTAGCCCATTGATACATGGTTTCACTGGTAACATCAATCCGAACAAGCCATCCAAACACAAAATACTTTTTGTAGATGATGATTCCAACATCATCAATGCACTTCGAAAGGTGTTCCGGCTGGAACCTTATGACATTATTTTTACAACGGATCCCCGCGAAGCCATTTCAATAGCGAGACGAGAAAAACCATCTGTTGTCATTTCTGACATGCAGATGCCTTCCTTGTCCGGCGTTGATGTATTTCAAGCCATATCGGAGACATCCCCAAACACCGGAAAAATCATCCTGACAGGGCATGCAGACACCGACTCAGCAATTGACGCGATCAACTTGGGTCAGGTTGATCGGTTTATGAACAAGCCATGGGATGAAGGTGAGCTTAAGCGTGCAGTCAATAACTTGATCGAGATTTATCAAATTCGCGTTGAAAACGAACAATTGAATCAATCCTTGGTTGAAAAAGTCCATGAACTTGAACATTTCCAGAATGAACTGGAATCAAAAATTGAAGAACGACTCGATGAAATACGGCAGGTTAATTCGTTACTGGATCAATCCAGGAAAGAGATAAAGCTGCAATACCTGAGTGCAATTCGTGTGTTCAGCAATTTTCTCGAATTGCGATCGCCAGCCATTGCATCCCACAGCAGACTGGTGGCCGATTTGTCACGAATCCTTGCCCAACAATTGGCATTGGATGAGGGAGAAATTCAACAAATCTACATTGCCGGTCTTTTGCACGACATCGGGAAAATTGGCCTGCCCGACCATACATTGTTCACGCCATTTACAAGTCTGGACGGCGAGTCACAAACAGCGCTGCTCAAACACCCGGTTCGGGCTCAAACCGTATTTTTAAGCCTTCCCGACATGGGAGAAATCAGCAAAATCATTCGACATCACCATGAAAGATATGACGGACACGGCTTTCCTGATGGTTTGATTGGCGCTAACATCCCGGTGGGCTCGAGAATTCTGGCAGTGGCCGAAGACCTGGACGAATTGCAACAAGGCTGGCTCGCAGACCGAAAGCTGACCTTGAAGGAAGCCGCCAAATTCGTAAGCAATTCATCGGGTAGGCGCTACGATCCCGAGGTTATTCGTGCCCTTCCGAAAGCGCTGGAAGAATACGCAAGCACCCCACTTCCCAACGAAAAACTTGTATCAGCACAGGGGTTGAAAATTGGCGCCGTGTTGTCGCGTAATTTCACTGGCCCGGATGGATATCTGTGGGGCACGAAAGATCAAGTGGTCAATGGAAGAATGGTGACAAAATTCCGGGATGGGGAATCCGTTATCGGGGTGGCCATGAAAATCTACATCTTCAAACCCCAGGCATTGTCCAATAACAGCTAACCCCAGGGTCACATCGTGTCGTTGGTGGATTTCTTGCTGAGCAAGGCACGAATTCTTTTAATGGCTTGCATTTGCACCTCGATTTCAACCTCAAATGCCCTTAGTTTCATTTGTTCAAGAGGCGTACACTGTGCAATTCTTTCCAGGTGATCATCCAGCTCAAGCACAAACGGCAGCATGGAATTGTTCATCTTGTGAACATATTGCGCCAATAATTCATCCACCGCGCTTCGATTTTTTCCTGATCCTGCAGACACTTGGCCCGACTCCAAAACAAGGTAAATATTCAGTAGTTTGCCAGAACTGTTTAACTTTTGTTAATCAGCGGGTCAACCGTTCGATGACTTCAAGCAACAGTCTCAACCTTGGTGGCTTGCTCACAATCTCATCAACGTCTTTGAACTCATCATCAGCCTGATTAATCTGGGAACCCCAACCGCTCATCAATACCAAGGGGATAAATGGAAACTTGTTTTTTATCTCGTGAGCCAACTCGGTGCCAGTCATGTCGGGCATACCAAAATCAGTGATCACAAGGTCATAAGGCTTCAATGTATTGGACTGTGCAAGCAAAACCTCCAAAGCCAGCTGACCCGTTGACACCGCGTACACCTCATGACCGGCGTGCCGCAAGATAGAACTACACGTATCCAGAATCAACTGATCGTCGTCAACCAACAGGATTTTTCGAGTAGCAAACGCAATATCCTTTACAGAAACCACGGGAGGCAACATTTCCCTCGACTCTTCGGGACGCGTTGCAAAGGCAAGAGAAATACGTGTTCCCTGACCCGAACTGCTATCAATTGCCAAAGTACCGCCCATGCGTTTGACAATACCGTAAACCATTGACAACCCCAAGCCTGTTCCGCGATCACCCTTGGTGGTAAAAAACGGTTCCATGCACCGAACTTTCGTTTGTTCATCCATTCCCACACCATTGTCACGCACTTCGAGCTTCAGGAACTTCATGCCATCCACGGTCATGGTACTGGTGTGAATTTCAATCACGCCACCATTGGGTAACGCGTCTGTGGCATTCAGAATCAGATTGGTAAGTGCCTCTCGCATCTCGGAACGCGAGGCATTCAATGGTGAAATGTTTTCTTCAAAGCAGGTCATTATTTGAATGGACCGACCTTCCTTGATGGTGATCGTTTCCCATTTCGCACGGGTCAATTCAATCGCTTCCTGACAAAGGGCGTTCACGTCGGTGAAAACGAAATCGGAGACTTCATCCCGCCCCTTTGCAAACCTGCTCATCCTGAGCACTGTGTTTGTTACATCATCAATGGCGGTCTGAATCGTTCCCAGCTGCTTTCGATCCCTTTCAGACAAATTACGGTCCGGGGACAAAAGGCTTTCCACATAAAGCGCGGCTGGCGATATTGCATTGTTAATATCGTGCGCAATACCTGCCGCCATTTCGGCCAAGGCTCTCAACCTTTCTTGCTGTAGTACCAGGTCCTGGGTTTGCGTCAATTCCTCATAAGCATCTTTCAATTGTTTCAGCAGTTCTGCCTGAGACAAGGCCAGTGCAACATGTTCACCCAACTGCCGCAAAAACTTGAGCTCGTCTTGAGAGTAAGCGTTTTCTGCCTTCCTTGCGGTCACCATCACACCCAGCACACGTGCCTCTTGCACCAATGGAACAATCACCAGACTGTTTAAATCAAACGTTCTCTGGATCCGCTGGGCAATCGGACATCCCGACTGTTTCATGGTTGGTTGAAATACAAACTCACCAGCACACGCCTCCTGAAGATGCGTACCTTTGATCGGAATATCAGACAACGGTGTGATCCCCAGAACTTTTGCCATCTGAAGGCTGGACTTCGACAAAGACTTCACCGACACGGTCTCTGACCTCAGGTCATAAGCACCCAGGAAACAGAAGTCCGACGGCAAATCATTTTCCAGCGCATCAATCACCACAGCGTAAATACTGTTGATATCAAGACGCTTACCGATCGACCGCGTAATTTCATCCAGCAGATTCATCTTGCGCAACTGGGATTCGCTGTCACGTTGCACTTGCTTGATGTGCGTAATGTCGGTCATCCCACCGATCATTCGCATTGCCTTTCCATGGTGATCGCGAATCACAAACGCCCGATCTGTCACATCAGACCAGCTGCCGTCAGCCCGCGCGAATCGATATTCATCCCGCCAGGTTTCCTGATCCCCTTCAAGCACCAAATCAATGCCCTGGACCACCCGCGCCAGGTCATCCGGATGAATACGGCTGATTCGCGACTCGATGGTTGATCCGCAGTCATCCTGGCGATAGCCAAACAAGGTCTGCAAGCCCTCGCTCCACCAAAAATGGTCAGCGTCTTGAATACCCCACTCCCAAATACAATCGCTTGTTGCATTGGCCAGCGATCGAAAGCGTTCAAGATTCACTTCCCTGTCCTGCTCGATTCGCTTACGCTCAGAAACGTCTCGCTGAATCGCAACCCAATGTGTGTAGTAACCGGTGTGGTCTGCAATCGGAACAATATTCAGTTCAATCCAGAATGGCTTGCCATCCTTGGTGTAGTTGATCAATTCTTCATGCACGGGTTTCCAGGCAAGAAGGCCCGCACGGATTCGATCCAGCACATCTCTTTGCGTGTCTGGGCCTTGAAGAATTCTGGGCGTGTTTCCAATCACCTCACCCGGTGTGAATCCGGTGGAATCATAAAAGGCCGGGTTGGCGTACAGAATTTTGGGGCCATTACCCACCACCGGCTCAGCCTCGGTGATCAGCACCATGTCGTTTAGCCGCTCGACACAGGTCTCGAGCAGTTGCAACCGCTCCATCGTTTTGGCCTTTTCTATCGAGTTGACCAGGTTTTCCAAAGCGAGTGAACGGTTTTTGGCGATGGTGTCCAGCAACTCCGAAACACCGTGATCGAAGAAGTCCGAGCCAAAACCAAAATAAACCATGGCCGCAAATAACTTGCCGTGCACATGCAATGGCACCACTGCAAACGACTGCATGCCGGCATCAATGGCATGCTGTGCCCAGCCTGTTGCATATGGTTCATCACGAACATCATTGCAAACGTACAGCGACCGCCTTTCAAGCCGCTGGAACAAGGGATGCGCCTTGTCAATGTCAAGGGATTCCATCACCCGGTCGACCAAATCAAGGCACTCTCCGCCCTTCGCAACCACTTGAAGTTCTTCGGTACCCGGCTTGAAAGTGACAATCCACACCAGCGGTATTTGCCCAACCGCAGGCACAATGCGGCAAACTTCATCGAACATGTCCGCCGGGCTGCCCAAGTGGGGTATCTGGACATTCACCTGGTTCTGTGCGGACAACAAACTGTTGATACGATCAACCGTGTGCAGCGCGTGGCGATACTCCGTGATGTCCTGAATATACCCATGAACCCCCGTCACCCGGCCTTGATCATTTTTGATTGCTTTCGCAGCAACCCTTACTATTCGTTTGCGGTTTTTGAAAGTCAGTATTTCTGCTTCAAGATCAAACGGATCACCCTTGCGCATGCAACTTTCAAATGCCTCCTCCAACCTTGCCCGCGACGGGCCACAGTATCGACTAAGCCCATCGTTCAAGTTGGCTGGTTGATTCTGCCCCTCGGGAGTTTCGAAAATCCGAAACACTTCATCGGACCAGTGAATGCTCAAGCTGGGCTCCAGGTCTACCGACCATCCACCAAGTCCAGCCATGATGCCATCCATTTGCTTCAAAACTACCGGAACATGCGGCGCAGGTATCGCATGTTCGGTGATTGACGGCACGGTCAATGGCAGGTACAACTCAAAGGTGGCACCCTGTCCTTTTTGCCCCTCTGCCTTAACCATTCCCCCATGCCGTTCAACAATTTTTTTCACATTCGCCAGCCCCATGCCATGGCCATGAAACTCGGCCTGATCGTGCAAACGCTGGAACGGTTTAAAAAGTCGACCAGCCAATTCAGGGTCGAATCCCGCACCGTTGTCCTTCACCGAAATACACGCAAATTCGTTGCGCACACTGGCTTGAACCTCCACCACAGGAACCTCTTTCAGGGCTGAATATTTCAGTGCATTGGAAAACAGATTGATGAACACCTGCTCGATCAATGCCGGGTCACCGGGCACAGTGGGCAAATCCGAAATTTCCCAGATAGGGCGTGGGCCATGGTGGCCCAGTTCTGCAATCACTTTGGATCGATGAACAATAGCGTTTAAGTTTGCCTCGCCAGATGCCAATGGCGACGCACCAAGCCTTGCAAACTCCAAAAGATCACTGACCAGCTTTCCGCCTCGCTGACTCGACTCCTGAATCCGCATGACAGTGCGATTCAAGTGTTCAGGGGAAGACACAACCTCTCGATCCTTTAACCGGGAGGCGTAGCCCTGAATCAAATGAATTACCGAGTTCAAATCGTGTGCAACTCGGCCTGCGAAGCTGTCCAATTCACTGTTCAGTTCTTTCAATTGCTGATTTGACACGGACAACTGCCGCAACAATGTTTCATTGTTTTTTCTGAGGCGCTGAAAATTCAAAGCCTTGTGAATGGAGGAAAGAACATGGCCAATCTTGAAGGGTTTCAACACATAGTCCTGAACACCCAGGTTAAGTGCCTCAACCGCAGTTTCCACACTGCCATGGCCTGTCATCAAGATGCAGGATAGATCGGGTTGAATAAACTTCACCTTGCCAATCAGCTCAATGCCACTGAACCCGGGAAGCTTCAAATCGGTCAACAAAAGATCAGCCTGCGTGCAGCTTATGAAGTCAAGCGCCTCTGCGGGAGTGGAAAATCCGAACACCTCGAACCCTCTCTCCTTCAACAAATGGCAAAGGGCTTCATTCTGGGCACGCTCATCGTCTACTACGATCAGTTTCGCTAAGGTTTTATTCATTTGGCACAGCACTTGTTTTTTGTCAGCGGCTACATAATGCTGACAGTAGACCCCGATTTGGGGGATAGGTATCGCCAAAACAAACGCATTTTTTGATGGCTACTCACAGGTCGCAAAAACAAAAAACCCGCCACAAAGGCGGGTTTTGATGTTTTTGGCGGAAGCTGTGAGATTCGAACTCACGGAAGGTTTTCACCTTCGCCGGTTTTCAAGACCGGTGCATTCAACCACTCTGCCAAGCTTCCGAGCCCGCAATTATAACCACAAACCTCAGGCTTTGGAAACCCAATATGAAGATTTCCCTGGAAAACTTAGGCTTTCAAACCCATGCGTTTTTTCATGGCCTGCATGCTGAAATACGCCAGCACCGCAATGGTGGGAATGGCCACAGCAATCGCCAGGTCGGGCGACACAGGCACACCCAGCACCTTGGCGCCCTTGGCCAGGTAACCGATCAGGCTGGCGCCATAGTAGGAAATCGCAACGATGGACAAACCTTCCACGGTTTCCTGCAAACGCAGTTGCACCTTGGCGCGCTTGTCCATGCTGGTCAACAGGCGCTGGTTCTGGCTTTCCCGCTCAATTTCCACGCGTGTACGCAACAACTGGGTAACCCGGGAAATACGGGCTGCCAGTTCATCTTGCCGGCGCGCCGTCCAGGTGCAGGTTTTCATGGCCGGGCCCAAACGGCGATCCATGAATTCACCAAAGGTTTGCATGCCCACCATGGGAATTTCTTTCAGCTCGGCAATGCGTTTTTTCACCAAATCGGTGTAGGCCTCCGCAGCGGTGAACCGCACCCGGTTTTCTGCGCTTAATTGCTCAACCTTGGCAGCCAGGTCGGTCAGGTGGCTCAGCAACTTGCGATCCAGCTCAACGTCCTCGGAAGTGACCTCAGCCAGGTCTTCCGTTTTGCTGGTGGCCGCCATTTCGGTGGCCAGCTTCACCAGGCGATCCTCGTGCGAGGAAAGCTTTGGCAAGGTGGCCCGCGCCACCGGGAAGCTGAGCAGCGCCATCATGCGGTAGGTTTCCATCTCGATGGTTCGCTGCACCACCCGCCCCAACTGGCGCGAACCCATTTTCAGGTTGCAAATCAGAATACGCGTGGCACCACGGTCTGCAATGCGCAGGTCAGAAAATGCCTGCCCTGCCCCGTTGGCAATCATGCCGCCAATCAGTGTATTGCCATCAAAATACCCGGCCACACTTCGGGGCTCGCGGGGGTTTTCGGTTTTCTGCACAAACAGCTCAATGGCCACCAACATTACGCCGGGCAACGAAGCCATCCAGCTTGGGGGCAAGCGGCGGGTTACCGGGCGATCAAATACGATGGCGTGGTCAGCCCGCTCAAAGAAGGTCAGCGTGATGAATTCGTTGTGCCGCTCCACCCGCAGGCGCAAGGCTGATTCGCCACCGCACAGGCTCAGGCTGACTTGCGGCGCAGCCAATTCTTCATCAGAAACAGGCTTTGAGCCGCAATAATCAACCAAGGCTTGCAATTGATCAACAATTTGAGCCCTCACGTCCGCCTGAACCAGCAACGCGATGTGAAACACACGCTCCTGCGGCCAAAGGGCCTCGGTGGGTCGTGAATGAACCTCGTCGTTCAGCGCTTGCCGCAAGGGGTAAGGTTGTGGCAGTAAGTTACTTTTGTTCATGACTGTGGGGGGTTAAAAAACGTTCAGCTTCGGTCCCGGATATCGGGCCAGGCTTTCATCAGGTAATAACACATGGACCACACGGTCAATACTGCGGCCACATAAATGGCCAACGTTCCCAACAACTGGAAGTTAATGCCCATCCATGTTTCATGCGCCAACAACATGGGGATGGCCACCATCTGAGCAATTGTTTTGAATTTGCCCAGCCAGTTCACAGCCACGCTGTTGCGTGCACCAATGCTGGCCATCCATTCACGCAAGGCAGAAATTGTTATTTCCCGACCAATAATGATCAGCGCAATGAAAGGGCCAATGCGCCCAAGATCCACCAGCACAATTAACGCAGCACCCACCATCAGCTTGTCAGCCACGGGATCAAGAAACGCGCCAAAGGCCGACATCTGGTTCCAGCGACGGGCCAAATAGCCATCAACAAAATCGGTAATAGCGGCGAACACAAACACCCATGCACCCACCCAGTTTTGCATGGAAATGGACATGATCGTTTCTGGCAAAAAGTAAATTCCAACTACCAGGGGAATAAGAATAATCCGGACCCAGGTCAGGATCATGGGCAGGTTCAGTGGCATGTCTGTCTTTCTTCTGTTGGTAAAAATACACTCTATGGAGGTACAGAATATATCAGCGCACGCACCTATTTAGGCGTACCTCCTCAGTGCAAGCGACGATAAATTTCCTCAGCCAGCGTTTTCGAGATGCCCTCCACCGTCAGCAGGTCTTCCACACTGGCCGCCTTCACACCGCGCAACCCACCAAACCGGGTCAACAGCTTTTGCTTGCGGCGCGCGCCAATGCCTTCAATTTCATCCAGCTCTGAAACCTGACGGGCCTTGGCCCGCTTGGCCCGCATGCCGGTAATGGCGAACCGGTGCGCCTCGTCCCGAATTTGCGCAATCAACATCAAAGCCGGGTGGCCGGGCCCAAGTTCAAGGCTGGGCCGCCCATCGGGAAACACCAGGGTTTCCAGCCCTACCTTCCGGTTTTCACCTTTTTTCACGCCCACAATCAGGCTGATATCCATGCCCAGTTGCTCGAACACCTGCCGCGCCACCTCAATTTGCCCTTTGCCACCGTCAATCAACACCACATGCGGAACCACCATGGGGGTTTTTCCCTCGCGCTGATAACGGCGCATTACCGCTTGGCGCATGGCAGCGTAATCATCACCGGGGGTAATGCCCTCAATGTTGTAGCGTCGGTATTCGCGGCTTTGCATGTCGTGGTTGTGAAACACCACGCACGAAGCCTGCGTGGCCTCGCCCGCCGTGTGTGAAATGTCAAAGCACTCCACACGAAGGGTGGCCAGCAAATCGATTTCTTCCGGGGCTGAATCGCTTGCAGCATCCGCCTGCGGCTCTTTCACCATACCGCCCAGCATGCGGCTTGCCTCCCCAGCTTGAAAGGCCTCCTCCAGCCTCGCCTCCAGCCCCAGTGTTTCCACCAGCGCGCGGGTTCTGAACTGCGCAGAACCTTGTTCGGCAATTCGGCGGGCAATCGCAATTTGTGCATTGTCCACCGCCATGTCCAGCCACTTGCGCCGATCGCTTTGCGGCTGGCGAATCAGGTTGATCTTTTTGCCCGCCTGCTGACTTAATGCCATCAACAGTTCCGGTGCATCCAGATCCTGATTAACGATCAACAGGTTTGGAATTGGACGGTCCACATAGGCCTGGCTCAAGAACGCCTCCAGCACCTCGGGCCCAATGTCTTCAGAAGCCTGCGCCACACTGGGAAACATCGGCTTGTCGCCCAAATGCCGCCCGCCACGCACCATGGCCAGGTTCACGCACACAGCCCCGCCCTTGATCACCACGGCAATTACATCTGCATCGTCGTCACCCCCAGTGGTGTCAACCGACTGCTTTTGCAACACACGGCCAAGCGCGCCCAACTGGTTGCGGTACATGGCTGCCTTTTCAAATTCAAGCAGGCCACTGGCCTCCAGCATTTTCTCCTCAAGCGTGGCCAGCACTGCCTTGTGGTCGCCACGCAAAAAGCGTGACGCGGCCTCTACATCTTTTGCGTAATCTTCGGGGCTGATCCAGTTCACACAAGGTGCGCTGCAACGCTGAATTTGCGCCTGCAAACAGGGGCGTGACCGATGCGCAAACACCGTGTCTTCACAGGTGCGCAACAGGAACACACGCTGCAACACCTGAATGCTTTCCTTCACCGCCCATGCATTGGGGAATGGTCCGAAAAACTGGGACTTTTTGTCGACTGCGCCCCGGTAATAAGCCACACGCGGGTATTTGTGGTTGGTCAGCCGAAGGTAAGGGTAACTTTTGTCGTCCCGAAACAGAATGTTGTAGCGCGGGCTAAGCGACTTGATCAGGTTGTTTTCAAGCAGCAGCGCCTCTGCCTCCGTGCGGGTGGGCGTTACATCCACACGCACAATGCGCTCGACCATGTGGCTGGTGCGCGGGCTTGCGTGGGTTTTTTGAAAATACGACGACACCCGCTTTTTCAGGTTCTTCGCCTTGCCCACATACATTACCGTGCCATTCGCATCAATCATGCGGTACACGCCGGGGCGGGTGGTCAAGTCTTTCAGAAACGCAGCAATGTCGTCGATCATCGCCCTGCCCTCAAGCCTTCAAGTAATGGCTGATTGCCTTCAGCACTGCTTCAAACATGGGCACAGTCAACCGGCCGGTCTGCGTGTTGTAGCGGCTTACGTGGTAACTGTCGAACAAACGAAACGCACCCAGATCGTGTTCAGCCGCATGGCCAAACTTGAATGCGCTTTGCTTCTGGTTCATGGCCTTGAGCACAGCCTGATGCCCCACCAAACCAAGCGCCAGCACCGCCTTGGGCGGGTGCACCTTGAATTCATGTGAAATGAACTGGTTGCAGGTTTTAATTTCAGCTGGCGTGGGCTTGTTTTCCGGCGGCACACACTTCACTGCATTGCTTACACGCGCATTCACCAGTGCCATGCCATCGCCCACTGCGGTAGAAACCGGCATGTTTGCAAATCCATATTTGTGCAGGGTGCTGTACAGCAGGTCGCCACAATAGTCGCCCGTGAAAGGCCTGCCAGTGCGGTTGGCCCCATGCAAACCGGGCGCCAAACCAACGATCAACAGCTCAGCATTTTCCGGGCCAAACGGCGGCACTGGACCATTGAAATGATCGGGAAACTTTTGCCGGTTCTGTTCATGAAAAGCGTGCAGGCGCGGGCAAGCCGTGCAATGCACATCAAACACCCTGGCGGGCCAGTGTTGATCCATCTGCAAGGGTTGCCATGGTTGTTGGGTGGCATCCGTGAACGCCAGGTTGTTCTGTGACTTGCTCATTGTGGGCTGTGTCCATGGTCGAATGGACACCATTCTAACGGGTTTGCTACAACCCAGTTTACACCTGTGGCACCGGGCGACCAGTGAGTTCGAAATAACCCAAACCAAGAACCGATAGACAAAAAGCAGTTATAGGGGGAATAACCACGATCCAAAAAGTCTTCCCCGCGTGTGCGGGGGTGTTCGTCACGCACTTGATGGAATTGCTCAGCACCAAACGTCCACGCTAAAACGTTTGCCCTGCGCTGTGGCTTGATTAACAGACAATTAATATCCAACTGGCCTGATTTTTGGTGCCTGCTCACGAGCCACAAACACAGCACGCTCAAGCTTCTCAGGGTTTCTGATCACTTCATCTGCAAAACGACTCATGACGGGTTGGCGCTCCTGTACGTTTTCCTTGCTAAACAGGTCGTTGTGCCCCTGCCAATTTTCATGTGATGATGAGGGGCCATGTTGCTGAAGAAACGCTGCCATGCTTTCTGCAAAAGTTTCAAGCAAATGACTTTGACCATAAACCGTCAAACCATCGTGGTTTTTAACGTTCTGTTGATACTCTTGAATAAGTGACGGCTCTTGAGTAGAGAACCAATGCCGACCATCCTTACTCAAGGAAAAGTCCAGCGCATGGCCTAATTCATGCGCAGCTACGTACTCGCCGCCTGAACTAAAAAGGCGACTCATCACGACTTGGTTACTTCGCGTATCGAAATGCGGCAAACTCAAATTCTCAGCCTCGTAGGCAATCATATTCGTTGTCGCAGGATTGGAAAAAATCTTTTCAGCCTGTCGCTTGGCAGTAAGCTGAATTGGCTTTTGAGTCTCTGCCCGCGTGTAATGGGAATACACTTCCTTAAACGTTCTCTGAGGCTTGTCGCTTAAACCTTTTCCTTCCTCTTGGGTACGAACTTTAACGCCTTTGGCCTTCAAGAACGAGGTAACGCCCTGCCCATAATCAGCCAAGGCGCTTAATACAAAATTGCGGTGCATGGGTGCCAAGTCTTGCAACATTTCAGCGCCAGCCACCTTGGCAATGTGCCTTTGCATGCCGGTATCCTTGGTTGCATAACCTGAACGGTTGTCCGAATAAGCCTGCCTGACATCAGCCATGCCGTATCGCTGAATCGTATTTCGAACCCCGGTCAAGGCGGATTGCACCAGCCACTTCTTTTCGGAAAAGCCCAAGCGCCCGTCTCCAATTTGCCTGGCATTTAAACGATCACTGTCAATCTGCCCTTCGGCAGACTGAATGGCCGGCAAATTTCTGGCCTGAGACGTAGCGGGGTTACCAAGCTGTTGCAAATGAGGGGCAACAATCAAAGTAATTAATGCTCCACGGCTTTTGCTGTCCAATCCATGCAGCGCTTGATCAATGATGTCCTTGAATTTGGCACGTTCAGTATCAAGCCACTGCATTGCCATGGTTGACGCCTCCTGCCCATTTGAGCCGTTGGCAGCACTGACAAGGCCACTGACTTTGGAAAAAGTCTGCCCATAAGGCGGAATCTCATTTTTAACGTGTTGGTCATAAGCCTGATAAAACGCCTTAAGACCCGACTCCACTGCGCCAGTCAGATTCAAATAAGACTGTTTTAGCCGGGGCAACGGGATATTACTCAACTCACTCAGCATTTGCTGATAAGGATTCGGATCATCCGCCCACTCATTGGCCACTCTGGTGTACGGATTATCAGCCACTTTAAAGTCATCAATCACCGATTCATAAAAGCCGGTAAAGTCGTCAGTCAAACTTGTTTGGGTCAGTACATGACCCAGCAGTGAATCGGTCAATTGAAACAAGGCGAAGCGCTCTTTTTGCCCAACTGCCCCTTCGGGTTTAACAGCGCCAATCGGCCAAGCCAACTCCACCAATGCATTCAACTGCTTTGGATTAAGCATTCCATCAAGCTTTTGCAAAATCAGCTTTTGCGCCATCTCACTGATTTTCTGATCAGCAAACTGTCTGGCAGCGGGCCCCCAGTCGCGATTCATGGCGGAGTTCACAGCATCCGTCAAATGATACGCGGCGTGCGTTGCCGCAAGGTGTTCATAGTCACTCATCAAATTAAGAACACTCGTGCCATATTGATCAGCCAAGGCATGGTCAACCCTCGGAAACTTGGACATTTCCGACAACACTTTGTTGGGCAGGCTTATCATGGCCGAGTCAATGACTTTGTTCAGCCAACGCTCGGCGTTCGCTGGCTTGGCCCAGGCAACAGGCCTGAAAATACGCTTCAAAGTAAAGTTGGGTATTTTTTGGGCGTCTGCAATGCCTTGCCCCTTACCCAAAAGCTGATGACCCAAAGCTTGAGTTGTTTTGGCAAACCCCTTGCAAGGCATTGAATTGTTCTGCGCTCGCAGGCTGAAATCGGAAACGACCGCGCTTGACTTTTTGATTTGGAAAAACATAAGGAGAGGGCACTTCTTTAATCCATATAACACTGAGTAATAATTTTTCCCTTTTAGTTCATAGCGTTAAGAAGTGGCTCGGTTGATTTGAACAATCTGACCCCGATTGATAAGTAAATTGGGATGTTCTGAAATCGGTGAGGACATTTCCGGGCTTTTGTCCAAGCGCATCAGCAAATGTGACAACTCTGCTGCTGAAAAAGAACGATGCATACCGCCTTTTTTGGATGATTGCTTCGCTCCCGGTTCTTCTCGAATCGTGGGTTTCTGCGGGGATTTTCTGGACATTGATGACTGAACCGCCCCCAGGATTTGTAGAAAGCAATTCTTCACCACTATGCCTTTTCAACACCAGGGGTCGTCCTTAAAATTCCTTAACAAAATAAATCACTTGATCTATTTACAGATGTCTGTACTATACATTTAACCATTCTGGCAGTAGGGATAAAGAACTCACGATAGGACGGGGCTGTGGATACGAAACTATTGCAGTCAACCGGATCAAGAACATTCGCTATCTGGACCCCAGAAGACAAGGTTTTTTGGGAAAAACAAGGCGAGGCTATTGCCAGGGTAAATCTGTGGATCTCGATCCCCTCACTTTTCCTGTCTTTTGCAATCTGGCAGGTCTGGAGTGTAGTCGCGATCAGTCTTCCCGCGCTGGGGTTCGCCTACACTGGCGACCAACTCTTCTGGCTTGCTGCGCTGCCCTCTCTGTCCGGTGCCACGCTTCGAATATTTTATTCATTTGTCATCCCGCTTGTTGGCGGTCGACGCTGGACAGCAATCTCCACTGCCAGTCTGTTACTTCCTGCAATCGGCATCGGGTTTGCCATTCAGAACCCGCAAACGCCCTACAGCACAATGTTGATTCTGGCCTTGCTGTGCGGGCTAGGTGGCGGCAACTTCAGCTCTAGCATGGCAAATATAAGCTACTTCTTTCCCAAGAATCGCAAAGGTTCAGCTTTGGGGCTTAATGCCGGGTTCGGGAATCTGGGGGTTTCAGTCGTTCAATTCCTCAGCCCCATCGTGGTGTCAGTTGGCGTATTGGGGATCTTTGGCGGTCCGCCACAAGAGATAGTGCGCGATGGTCAAATTGCACAGGTATGGATGCAAAACGCCACCTTCATATGGGTTCCATGGATAGTTCTTGTAACAATTATCGCTTGGTTCGCAATGAATGACCTAGCGCAAGCAAACGCATCCATCAAGGATCAAGCCGCAATCTTTAAGGAACCGCATACCTGGCTGACCTGCATACTCTACCTGGGCACATTTGGCTCTTTCATCGGCTTCGCTGCCGGCTTCGCTCTACTGACAGTAAAACTTTTCCCCGACATCAACCCCCTGGCCTATGCCTGGGTAGGCCCATTGATCGGGGCACTGTCACGCCCATTCGGTGGCTGGCTCGCGGATCGCATGGGCGGCGGCAAAGTAACTCTCTGGAATTTTCTGTTCATGTCAGTCGCTGTCATTGGCGTCCTTTTCTTTCTTCCCGAAAGGTCTGGAATGGTCTTTGGCTTGGGCACGACAACCGGAAGCTTTATGGGTTTCTTTCTGACATTTCAACTCTTGTTCTTTGCAAGTGGACTGGGAAGTGGCTCGACATTTCGGATGATCCCCTTGATCTTCTCCACCCTTGCGCAGCGTGGTGTGTCGGCAGAGTCCCCCGCCCAGGAACGCGAGGCTTGTGAGCGTCGCGGCAATATGCTGGGCGCAGCAGCCGTAGGATTCGCCGGAGCGTTTGGTGCCTACGGCGGCTTTTTCATCCCCAAAAGCTACGGATCATCGATAGAAATCACAGGTGGCCCCGAAACGGCCCTCTGGATTTTTGCTTTTTACTACCTCAGCTGTGCGGCCTTGACGTGGTGGTACTACGCGCGTCGAAACGCTTCCATGCCGTGTTAGTCCTAACACCAACAGGATCGCTATGAGCCATTTCCTTGATCGTCTTACCTATTTCCGTCTCCCCAAGGAGAGTTTTTCAGATGAGCACGGTCGCGTTACCGGTGAAGACCGCACTTGGGAGGATGCCTATCGAGCTCGCTGGGCGCACGACAAAATCGTTCGCAGTACGCATGGCGTCAACTGCACGGGCTCCTGTTCGTGGAAAATCTACGTAAAAGGCGGCATTGTTACTTGGGAAACCCAACAAACTGATTACCCACGCACACGTTGGGACATGCCGAATCACGAACCACGTGGCTGCGCGCGCGGCGCAAGCTATTCGTGGTACCTGTACAGCGCAAATCGAATCAAGTACCCCATGGTTCGCGCACGGTTACTGCAACGCTGGCGATCGGCATTGCAAGTTGCAGCAACACCGGTAGATGCGTGGGCCTTGATTGTCGAGGACGACGTGGCGCGCAAGGATTATCAGCAGATACGCGGCTTGGGTGGCTTTGCACGCAGCACCTGGGACGAAGTCAATAAGCTGATTGCGGCCGCAAACATCTACACAATCAAACGCTATGGCCCCGATCGCATAATCGGCTTTTCGCCGATTCCCGCAATGAGCATGGTGAGCTACGCGGCGGGTAGCCGCTACCTCAGTCTGATCGGCGGAGTATGCATGAGCTTCTATGATTGGTACTGTGATCTGCCACCTGCCAGTCCGCAGGTTTGGGGCGAACAAACCGACGTACCGGAATCAGCTGATTGGTATAACAGCAGCTACATCATTGCCTGGGGTTCGAATGTGCCACAGACCCGCACACCAGACGCGCATTTTTTTACCGAGGTACGTTATAAGGGGACAAAAACCGTTGCCATCACGCCCGACTACAGCGAAGTCGCCAAGCTCTCCGATGTGTGGATTCACCCCAAGCAAGGAACGGATGCCGCATTGGCATTGGCCATGGGGCATGTGGTGTTCAAGGAGTTTTACTTTAAGAAGCCAAGCACCTATTTCAACAACTACGCAAAACGCTACACCGACCTTCCTTTGCTTGTCCTGCTCACCGAACACACGTTGGAAGATGGCAGTATGGTTATGGCACCTGGAAGGTATCTGCGCGCCGCAGATCTTGCGGATTCTTTGAACCAGAAAAACAATCCCGAATGGAAAACGCTGGCGTGGTCTACAGATGGCAGCGTGGTGCTTCCTCAAGGATCCATCGGATTTCGATGGGGGCAGGACGCCAACGATGGCGCGGACACAGGGAAATGGAACCTGGAAGACAAGGATGCAAGAAACGGCGCGCCACTGAATTTGCTTTTATCGGCCCTGGAAAACAGCACGCCTGATCACGAGATCGTCGAAGTAGGTTTCCCCTATTTTGGCGGCATACAAACTCCAAACTTTCCATCCAACGATCAACACACAGACGTCATTCGTGCCAATGTGCCAGCCCGTCGCATCACGCTGGCAGATGGTACAACAACCCTGGTTTCCACCGTATTCGACCTACAGGTTGCCCAGTACGGTATCGACCGGGGCTTGGGTAGCGGCGCAAACAGCTACGATCAGAACACCCCCTACACACCAGCCTGGGCAGAAACCATCACTGGCGTTCCTCAGCAACAGATCGTGGATATCGCGCGTGAATTCGCGAACAATGCAGACAAAACGCAAGGGCGCTCCATGATCATTATCGGAGCCGCAATGAACCACTGGTATCACTGCGACATGAATTATCGTGGCGTGATCAACCTCCTCTTGATGTGCGGTTGTGTTGGTAAAAGTGGTGGCGGCTGGGCGCACTACGTTGGTCAGGAGAAATTGCGCCCGCAAACTGGCTGGACGGCCCTGGCTTTCGCGCTCGACTGGTCGCGCCCTCCACGGCAGCAGAACAGCACAAGCTTTTTCTATGCCCACACCGATCAGTGGCGTTATGAAAAGCTGGGGATGGATGAAATTGTGTCCCCCTTGGCAGACCGTGCCGCCTACAGCGGCAGCATGATCGATTTCAATGTCAGAGCCGAGCGCATGGGGTGGTTACCCAGTGCACCTCAGCTTAATATTAATCCGCTCAATCTGGCCAGAAAGGCAGAGGAAGCTGGGTTGTCTGCACGTGATTATGTCGCTCGCGGCCTGGAAGAAGGCACATTCCAGATGAGTTGCGAGGATCCGGATTCACCGGAAAACTGGCCACGGAACCTGTTTGTCTGGCGCAGCAATTTACTTGGCTCCAGTGGCAAAGGACACGAATACTTCCTCAAACATTTACTCGGCACCCAGAATGGTGTGCAAGGCAAAGACCTGGGCGATCAAGATGCAAAGCCGTCTGAAGTGAAGTGGCATTCAAATGCACCACAAGGAAAACTAGACCTGCTGGTCACCCTGGATTTCCGAATGAGTACAACGTGCCTGTATTCCGACATAGTCTTGCCAACAGCAAGTTGGTACGAAAAGAATGATCTCAATACCAGTGACATGCATCCTTTTATTCACCCCCTATCAGCCGCCGTCGATCCGGTGTGGGAATCCCGCTCAGATTGGGAAATTTACAAAGGATTCGCGAAAGCATTTTCCGAAGGCTGTATCGGCCATCTCGGCGTCGAGAAAGATGTGGTCTTGACGCCGCTGATGCACGATACACCGGCAGAGCTGGCTCAACCCTATGGCGTTAAAGAATGGAAGAAAGCGCAGTGCGAACTGATTCCGGGGAAAACCGCGCCCCAAGTAACCGTGGTCGAGCGCGACTATCCGAATATTTACAAGCGATTCACTGCACTGGGACCGTTGATGGACAGCCTGGGCAATGGTGGTAAAGGCATTGCCTGGAAGACCGGAACCGAAGTCGAGCAATTGGGTCACCTCAATGGCACGGTCAGCGAACCTGGACCAACGCAAGGACGACCACGCATCGTAAGCGATATTGATGCCTGCGAAACCGTACTGCAACTTGCGCCAGAAACAAACGGCCACGTTGCTGTAAAGGCATGGGAAGCGCTAAGCAAGATCACCGGGCGAGAACACAAGCACCTCGCGTTGTTCCGTGAAGACGAAAAGATTCGCTATCGCGATATTCAGGCTCAACCAAGAAAGATCATCAGCAGCCCGACATGGAGCGGTATTGAAAGTGAAACCGTGAGTTACAACGCGGGGTACACGAATGTGCATGAGCTAATTCCATGGCGTACGTTGACAGGCAGACAACAGTTCTTTCAAGACCATCCCTGGATGATCGCGTTCGGCGAAGGCTTCTGCTGCTATCGCCCACCGGTCAACTTGAAAGCCACGATCGGCATGGACAGCATCAAACCGAATGGTCACACCGAAATTCAGCTCAACTTCATTACATCTCATCAAAAATGGGGAATTCATTCCACTTACACCGACAATCTGCTGATGCTGACGTTGAATCGTGGCGGCCCCGTGGTCTGGCTTAGCGAGGATGATGCGCGGGCCGCCGAAATCGTTGATAACGATTGGATAGAAATGTTCAATACCAACGGTGCCATTGCCGCGCGTGCAGTGGTGAGCCAGCGGATCAAGCCTGGCATGCTGATGATGTACCACGCCCAGGAAAAAATCATCAACACGCCCGGCAGTGAAATCACCGGCACGCGAGGTGGCATTCACAACTCAGTGACCCGGATTGTACTGAAGCCCACGCACATGATAGGTGGCTACGCGCAGTACAGCTACGGCTTTAATTACTACGGCACAATCGGCACCAATCGTGATGAATTTGTAATCGTACGCAAGATGGCGAAAATCGATTGGCTTGACACACCACGCGACGATCACCTTGCGCCGGCCTTTCAGTCCTTTGGCGAAAACCCCTGATGCAAACAGGAGCACACCATGTCTTTACCTAATGTACCGGTCGGCGCGATATTCACCGTCAAACCCTACAACGCAGCATTGGAAACGGCGCGATCAAATCCGCATCTAACACCTCCTGTGGAGCAACAGCCATGAAAATCCGCGCACAAATTGGCATGGTTCTGAACCTGGACAAATGCATCGGTTGTCACACGTGCAGTGTCACATGCAAGAACGTATGGACCAACCGTCCCGGCGTGGAATATGCGTGGTTCAACAACGTCGAAACCAAACCGGGAATCGGTTATCCCAAAGAATGGGAAAACCAGAAACACTGGAATGGTGGATGGATACGGAAAGCCAATGGCAAGGTCGTTCCCCGCCAAGGGGGTAAATGGCAGCTTCTGATGAAGATTTTCGCCAACCCTAACCTCCCGGAAATAGACGACTACTACGAACCCTTTACCTTCGACTATGGGCATTTGCAAAGTGCGGGCGAGATGCGTGCCCCCCCCACTGCGCGTCCCCGCAGCCTTATTACGGGGCAGCGAATGGAAAAGATCGAATGGGGCCCCAACTGGGAGGACATTTTGGGCGGCGAGTTCTCTAAGCGTAACCAGGATCCAAATTTTGAAGACATTCAAAAAGAAATCTATGGTCAATTTGAGAATACCTTCATGATGTATTTACCTCGCCTGTGCGAGCATTGTCTCAATCCCACATGCGTGGCAAGCTGTCCGTCCGGTTCCATTTACAAACGCGAAGAAGATGGCATTGTTCTAATCGATCAAGATAAATGCCGTGGCTGGCGCATGTGTGTCTCCGGCTGCCCATACAAAAAGATTTACTACAACTGGAAAAGCGGAAAGGCAGAAAAATGCATTTTCTGCTATCCCCGCATCGAAGCTGGGGAGCCCACTGTTTGTTCGGAAACATGCGTTGGTCGCATCCGCTACCTAGGAGTCCTGCTTTACGATGCAGACCGCATAAATGAAGCAGCAGCAGTCGAAAAAGACAAGGATCTGTACCAGGCGCAGCTGGATATCTTCCTCGACCCCAACGACCCTGCTGTCGTTGAGCAGGCTCGCAAAGACGGTATTGCAGAAGCATGGCTAATCGCAGCACGCAAAAGCCCGGTCTACAAAATGGCAGTCGACTGGAAAGTGGCCTTTCCTCTGCATCCCGAATATCGCACGCTGCCGATGGTCTGGTACGTACCACCGCTTTCTCCAATATCCGCCGCAGCGAATGCTGGCCACGTCAGTACCAACGGCGAACTACCGGATGTCAAGCAATTGCGTATCCCGGTCAAGTATCTAGCCAACCTGCTGACCGCAGGTGATACCGCGCCCGTTGTAAGTGCACTGGAAAAGCTGCTTGCCATGCGCGCCTACCAGCGCGGAAAGCATGTCGATGGAAATCCAAATCTCGCTGCTTTGCTACAAGCCAGGTTAAGCGTGGAGGAAGCAGAAGACATGTACCAGGTAATGGCGATCGCCAATTATGAAGATCGTTTTGTGATTCCAACAACACATCGGGAATATGCAGAGAACGCGTACAACTTGCGTGGTGGATGCGGCTTTTCATTTGGCAATGGATGCAGTGAAGGATCCACCGAAACGAGTCTTTTCGGCAGTGAAAAGAAACGTACGATTCCTATTCGCGTGGAGATCTAAGCACATGGCAGACACAATTAAATTGACCTTGCGCGCGCTGTCATATTTGTTGCGCTATCCATCAGCCGAGATGAGATCGCATCTTCACGAAGTCTCTTCTGCATTGCACATGGAACAAGCGATTGGCCAGCATCGATTGGCAGCGTTGGATCAACTCATCAAGCGCTTACAAACCGGGGACCTTCAAGTCGAGGCAGAGTACGTGGAACTGTTCGATCGAGGGTATGGTACCGCATTGCATTTGTTTGAACACATACACGGGGATTCGCGAGATCGCGGCCCCGCCATGATCGATCTTATAAAAACCTATGAACAGGCCGGGCTCTTGACGACGCCAGACGAGCTACCAGACTACCTTCCGCTAGTGCTTGAATATTCATCCACGCAGCCCGCCTCTGCCGCCCGCGCGTTCATTTCCGAATTTGCTCATCTGTTGCATGTGATCGAGCAAGCACTGCAAAAACGGAACAGCGATTACGCCTTCGTGTTAGACGCACTGATTAACGTTGCGGGCATCTCCACCAAAGACTTGCCCACGCTCAAGCCACGAGAAGAGTCGCTCGACGACTCTTGGCAAGAGCCAGCCGCATTCGATGGTTGCAGCACAAAAGGACAAGCAGCCACGAATGCCCCTCAACCGATTCACCTGATGAGACGACAAGGATCATCAGGCAAAACTTCTTACTAGGAAGAACGTCATGCCGCTCGCCCTGCATAGCTTCCTCTTCAATGTCTATCCCTATATTTGTATTGCCGTGTTCCTGACAGGAAGCCTGACACGATTCGATCGCGATCAATACACATGGAAAAGTGACTCATCCCAGATGCTGAGAGCGCGCCAACTTCGTTGGGGAAGCAACCTGTTTCACATCGGCATACTGTTTCTGTTTTTTGGTCATGCGTTTGGCCTGCTAACACCACACATCCTGTATGAGTGGATTATTACCGCGCCACAAAAGCAGATGCTGGCGATCGTCTCGGGAGGTATAGCTGGATTCATTTGTTTTATCGGATTAAGCATACTGCTTCATCGCCGTTTGTTCGATCCACGCATTCGACTGACCAGTCATCGTACAGACCTTGCCATTCTGATCATTCTTTGGATTCAGCTGGTGTTGGGCCTGATTACCTTGCCGCTCTCGTATGAACACCGTGCCGATGCAAGCACGATGCTGGCGTTGGCTGCATGGGCACAAGGTGTTGTCACTTTCAATCCAGACGCCACACTTATCCTTCATGTCGACTGGCCGTTCAAGGTTCACATGATTCTGGGCATGACCATATTCCTGCTTTTTCCTTTCACCCGCCTTGTACATGTTTGGAGCGGATTCGCAACCATTGCCTACCTGTTCCGCCCCTATCAATTGGTAAGATCGCGGCGACTTGCATTGCACCCTTCGCGGCTTTCAGGGCGTTCAGGCACAGGGGGTGACCGTGATACAACCATCTGATCAGCCCCACGTAAATGGAGTTCCGCTCGTTGGCACTGGAGAGGAACTGGACGTAATCACATTGCGACAACGCGCTTGTTCGGAATTGCTTAGGCAGGAAGCAATTACTCGCGGACATCTTGTGAAAAACGATCCGCCTCCACACAATGGCGCAATCAGCGAAGAAGCCTCGCTTGCCATAGAGCAACTGTTAGACGAGGCTTTGACCCCGTCAGAACCAACAGAAGATGCTTGCAGACGTTATTTCGACGCGAACCACGCTCGATATACACTGGGCGAAACAGTCTTGGCGCGTCATATATTGTTCGCGGTCACCGAAGGGGTGAACGTAAACTCGCTGCGTGAACGTGCGGAAGCGTGTTTGCTCAATGTTCGTACAGCTGAAGAAACTGAAGACAAATTCGCTCTTGCGGCACAAAAATACTCAAACTGTCCCTCTGGCACTCAGGGGGGAGAACTCGGCTGGCTTAAACTAGAAGATTGCGCGCCAGAATTCGGCAAAGAGTTGTTCGCGCAACGAGAAATAGGCGTGCTTTCCCGACTGGTACACAGTCGATTTGGCTTCCATGTGGTCGAAGTAATTGCTAGAAAACCAGGAACTCTTCAAAACTTTTCACAAGTGCAAGAGGCCGTAAAACTCGCTTTGTATCAGCGAAGTTTTGCATCCGAGTTACAAAAGTTTTTACGGAATATTGCGGCTAAATCTGAATTGGTTGGCGTAAGTCTGAACTCAACGAAACTTTAGACTGGGATTCTACCGTGGGTGGCTATTCAACCGCCATCAGCATTGGTTTCTCGCTTGAAATCGAAAACCTTCACACCATCGCTTGGTCTGGTCCGGTTGATCCATTCCGGTTGTTGCAGGGTAAAGTTGACATCGTCCTCACCGGATTGCCAGTGCTCGTTCACCGACAACCTTGAAAACTCGTAGTCCTTGGAATGCAGCTCGTAATCTTTCTGGCGATAAATAAGATGCGCAATCGTAATGGCTGAATCACAGCTCCAGTGTTTCAGCAGCCTTAGTTCTTTGTCCGTCAAAATGTTCTGGTCTGGATATTCTTTCAACAGCCGTGCAATGGTGTGCCGCACTTCCTGGGTCTGTTTGAAAATCTTGGTGTTCAAGCGGGTTCGGCTGGAATAACGAATGTCACTTATTCGCTGCGCAACATCAAACAAATCTTCGGGCATCTTGCCCTCGGCACTGAACAGGTCAACCTGAAAAATACACAAGTCATCCTGGCTTTGTGCGTCAATTACATACTGCAGTGGTGTGTTCGAAACAAGGCCACCATCCCAATACCACTCGCCATCAATTTCGATGGGTGGAAAGCCTTCAGGAAGCGCACCACTGGCCATGATGTGTTCTGGTTTGATTTCAATTTTTTGTGAATCGAAGTAGACGAAATTACCGCTTTTAATATTCACCGCACCCACACTCAAGCGAATATCGCCGTTGTTGATCCGGTCAAAATCGATCAGCTCAAGCAGTGTTGCTTTCAGCGGCGTGGTGTCATACAAGCTGATTTTGTGATCGCCTGATGGGTAAAACGGGTTCCACACAGCGAATGGATTGTGCGGTTTGAAAAAACCGGGAACACCCCAGGTCGCAACCAGGCCCGCATTGATCCTGTTATAAAACTCACGCCCCTGGTCACCGAAAAACAGCTGCGGCATTTGCAGGCTGGAAGAAACCTGATCCCAAAATGCACGCAATTTTTCCACACGCTGATCAGGTAGATTGCCCGCAACAATTGCCGCATTGACAGACCCGATCGATATACCGGCAAGCCAGTCTGGTTCATAGCCAGACTCATGCAAGGCTGCATACGCACCTGCCTGATAAGAACCCAAGGCACCGCCGCCCTGCAGAACCAGGACAGACTTTTCTTGCCATTCGTTTTGTGTGCGTTTTCTACTCAAGCCAAAGCCTTGCGTGCGTTGTAGAACAGGCGCATCCACGGCGAAAACTCGCCAGCGTCTTTTGGCGCCCAGCTCATTTGTACGTTACGGAATACCCGCTCAGGGTGCGGCATCATGATGGTAAAGCGGCCATCTGGCGTGGTGAAACCAGCCAGCGCTTCGGGGCTTCCGTTGGGGTTGAAGGGGTACTGCTGTGTGGTCTCGCCTTGCGAGTTCACATACTGCACCGCCACCAAACCTTCAGCGGTCAACTTACCATGGTTGCCCTGGCGAGAAAAGTCGGCGCGACCTTCACCATGCGCAACCACCACAGGCACCACTGAACCTTCCATGCCGCTGAGCAAAATCGATGGGGTTTTGTTGATTTTTACGTTCACCAAGCGTGCTTCATACTGCTCGCTTTCATTGCGCATCAACTTGGGCCAGTGCGCAGCACCGGGAATTAAATCAGCCAGGGTCGCCATCATTTGGCAACCGTTGCACACACCCAAACCAAACACATCAGTACGGCCAAAGAATTCTGCAAACTGATCGGCCAGCACGCTGTTGTAGCGAATGGTTTTGGCCCAGCCTTCACCGGCACCCAACACGTCGCCATAGCTAAAACCGCCACACGCTGCCAAGCCCTGGAAATCAGAAAGCTTGCGCTTGCCAGTCAACAGGTCGCTCATGTGCACATCCACAGCATCGAACCCTGCCAATGTAAATGCACCTGCCATTTCAAGTTGACCGTTCACACCTTGCTCACGCAGCACAGCCACGCGGGGTTTTGCGCCACTGGCAATGAAAGGCGCAGCGGGGTTTTCCGTGATGTCAAAACTGGGTTTCCACACCAAAGCGTTGGGCAATTCCGCCGCAGCTTTGTGTTCGCTTTCAGCACAGGCCGGGTTGTCGCGGCGCTTGGCAATTTGGTAGCTGGTGTCGTCCCAAATTGCTTGCAGCGTGGCTCGGCTTTCGGAATAAACACACTTGGCGTCGCGGTAAAACTCAATCACATCGCGGTCGTTTGGTTTGCCAATAATATTGCTGTACTTGCTTAAATTGAAATCGCGCAGCACTTGCATGGCCTCGCTTTTCTGCGCTGCCGGCACCTGCAACACCACGCCCAGTTCTTCATTGAACAGCGCTTTCAATGTCAGCTCACCACGCTGCACACTGACCTGTTCCGGGCGAATTTTAAAGTCGCCCCAATCGGCTGAATACGGGTCGATGGTGATCAAATCCAGGTTGATCGACAAGCCACAGCGGCTTGCAAAACCCATTTCCGCCAGGGCAGCCAACAGGCCACCATCGGAACGGTCGTGGTAGGCATGCACCAAACCTTTTTCACGCAGTGCATTCAAAGCGTTCGCAAAGTTTTTAATGTCGCTTGCGTCTTCAACATCGGGCACATCGGTACCCAGCTGGTTGGTAACCTGTGCCAACACACTGGCGCCCATGCGCATTTTGCCGCGGGCCAAATCGACCAGCACCAGCACGGTGTCCTCAACAGTGTTCAACACAGGCGTTAGCGTGCCGCGCACATCATTGATTTTTGAAAACGCGGTCACGATCAAACTGACTGGCGACAACACTTCCTTCTGCACATCGCCTTCATTCCAGCGTGTGCGCATGGAAAGCGAATCTTTGCCCACCGGAATACCCAGGCCCAATTGCGGACACAAATCCATGCCAATGGCTTTTACCGTGTCGAACAACGCAGCATCTTGCCCTGGCGTGCCGCAGGCGGCCATCCAGTTCGCACTCAGCTTCACGTCTTCCAGTTTCTCAACTGGGGCAGCCAACAGGTTCGTAATGCTTTCAGCAATCGCCATGCGGCCTGAAGCCGGCGCATTCAACACTGCCAGTGGTGTGCGTTCGCCCATTGCCATGGCCTGGCCAGCGTAGCCGGTGTAATCGTCGATTGTTACCGCCACATCGGCCACAGGCACCTGGTGCGGGCCTACCATTTGATCGCGCGCAGTAAAGCCGCCCACCGTGCGGTCGCCAATCGTAATCAGGAAGCGCTTGGAAGCCACAGCCGGGAATTTCAACACTTGTTCAATGGCCTGGCCCAATTCGGTTTGGGTCAAATCCATTTCCGCTTTCACGGTTTCCAGGCGATTGTCGTTGCGTTCCATGCGCGGCGGCTTGCCCAGCAACACTTCCATGGGCATGTCCACGGGGTTGCTGGTGCTTTCAGCGTCCAGCACTTTCAGCTGGCGCTCGTCGGTTACCACACCCACCACGCAGAAGGGGCAACGCTCACGTTCGCACAGTTGCGTAAACAGTTCCAGTGACTCCGGCGCAATTCCCATCACATAGCGTTCTTGCGATTCATTGCACCAAATTTCAGCAGGGCTTAAGCCACTTTCATCCAGGTTCACTTTGCGCAAATCGAATTCTGCGCCTTTGCTCGATGCATCGGCCAATTCAGGGAAAGCATTGGAAATACCACCCGCACCCACGTCGTGAATACTCAAAATCGGGTTGGCAACACCCAAGGTCCAGCAACGGTCCAGCACTTCCTGTGCGCGGCGTTCCATTTCAGGGTTGGCACGCTGCACGGAATCAAAATCAAGCGACTCAGTGTTCGAACCCGAGTTCATGGAAGACGCAGCACCACCACCCATGCCAATGCGCATGCCGGGGCCACCCAGTTGAATCAGCAAACTGCCCGCGGGCAAATCGCATTTGTGGGTGTGTACTTCACGAATATTGCCCAAGCCACCCGCGATCATGATGGGCTTGTGATAACCGTAAACCCGATCGCCCACGCGTTGTTCGAATGTGCGGAAATAACCACCCAGGTTCGGGCGACCAAATTCGTTGTTGAACGCGGCCGCACCAATGGGGCCGTCGATCATGATTTGTTCAGGCGTGGCGATGCGTGAAGGAATACCAACAGGCTGCGGCTGCACGGCACGTTGCTCCAAAGGCACCAAAGCATCTTGACCGCTTTCCCAGCTTTCCCTGCCACCCTCAAAACGCAAATGCGAGGTGGTGAAACCGCACAGGCCCGCCTTGGGCTTGGCACCACGGCCGGTTGCTCCTTCGTCACGAATTTCACCGCCTGAACCCGTGGCAGCACCCGCATACGGCGAGATGGCTGTGGGGTGGTTGTGGGTTTCAACCTTGATCACAAAATGCGTGGTTTCCTCGTGCGGGCGGTACACGCCATCAGCATCCGCGAAAAAGCGTTCAGCTTTCCCACCGGCAATTACAGCAGCGTTGTCGGAATACGCCACCACCGTGCCTTGCGGCGTGGTTTTGTGGGTATTGCGGATCATGCCGAACAGGGTTTCGCTTTGTGCCTGCCCGTCGATTGTCCAGGTGGCGTTGAAAATTTTGTGGCGGCAGTGCTCGCTGTTGGCCTGCGCAAACATCATCAGTTCTACATCGGTGGGCGAACGGCCCATCGCGGTGTAGGCTTCCAGCAGGTAATCAATTTCATCGTCACTCAATGCCAGGCCAAGTTCGCTGTTGGCTTTCACCAGTGAATTGCGGCCCTCGCTCAATTCCACAATTTGCAGGCTTTTGCCTTGCAGGGGCAAAAACAGGCTTTTCGCATCGAATTCATCGGGCAGCACGGTTTCGGTCATGCGGTCGTACAGGGCAGCCTTCAACGCTTGCAAGGCTTGGCCTTCGGGCAATTTGCTGCCACCCAGCAAGCCCTTCTTGAAAATCAGTTGAAATTCAATGCCGCGTTCCATGCGCACCACATTGGCCAAACCGGCATTGTGGGCAATGTCAGTTGCTTTCGAAGCCCAAGGGCTTACCGTACCCAAGCGGGGAACCACCATGCAAGACACATCAACACGATCCAGCACAGGTGCAAGGTGGCCGTAATCCAGCAGGCCTTCCATTACATTGCGCTGCTGCCCTTCCAGTGCACCACGGGTGGCCACAAAATGAACAAAATGCGCGCGAACAGCCGACACATTCGAATCAATGGCTTGCAGTCGTTTCAACAGGCCTTCTGCACGGAATGCGGACAGGGCAGACGCGCCATGAAAGGTAGAAACATCGAATTGATCAGCCGAAGACAGGGCAAGAGACATGACAGCAGTGGGGGTGGTTGAGGTAATCTTGAATTATAAGTGCTACAGCCCGCTTTCTGAGGCCAAAGCCTTGATAAACCACCTTGAATTTCCATGGAATGCGCATGCCTGAACTGATCAAGCTTCACCCTGAAAACCTGACACACGCCAATTGGCAACAACCGGGGCTGAACACCCTGCCAGTATTGTCGGTGGCGCAGGTGCGGATGTTCGAGCAAACCGCCTTCGCCCAGATTGACTCGTTCCTGCTGATGCAAGCTGCCGGTATTCGCTCGGCCCTGAAAATTGTGGATCAAATCGTGCACAGCGACCCCTGTTCAATGCGCTGCCTTGTGCTGGCCGGCCCTGGCAACAACGGGGGCGATGCCTGCATCGTGGCGGGCGAACTGAAACGCCAGGGCATGCAGGTAGAACTGCTGCAACTGACCGAAGGCAAAGCCGCCAGCAAAGACCGCATGCAAGCCGTGCTGTGGGCCCTGGCCCATGGCGTACAGCCCCAGGAATTTGATTCACACAGCAAACTGCCCGACATTGCGCCCAACACCATCGTGATTGACGGTTTGCTGGGCATTGCCTGCGACCGTGCGCCATCGGGTTTGTTTGAACAGCTGATCACACATATCAACAAACAACACCAGCAGGTCCGCGTGTACGCACTGGACTGCCCCAGCGGCCTGAACTGCGACACCGGCATTGCCCCCGGCGTTGCCATGCAGGCCCACACCACCTTCAGCTACATGGCGTGCAAACATGGTTTGCTAACTGGCAACGGCAAAGCACTTGCGGGCGATGTGTGGGTGGATGCGCTGGGCTGCGAAGCCGTGTTTGCTCAACTTCTTCAAGCGGATCAACTTGGGCCGGTCATTCACGCCCTTTCCAGGCGGGAATTGGCGTATCGCCTGCCCGTGCGAAACCACCAGCACCACAAAGGCAACTTTGGCAGCATCGCAGTGCTTGGCGGCCAGCGCGGCATGGTGGGTGCCTGCCTGCTAAGTGCGCGCACTGCCCTGATGCTGGGCTGTGGGCGGGTTGCCCTAAGCTTGCTGACCGAGACCGACCTGCACCTGCCCGATGTTCAACTACAAGGGCAAACGCCATTTCTGGACGTGTTGTTTCCAGAAATCATGAACAAAGGCATTGACGACAACCTGACATTTGCCGATGTTGCCGTGGTTGGCCCCGGGCTTGGCCAAAGCGAAGATGCCGTGAACCTGCTTCACGCCTTGCTTGAACATGACAAAGGCCTGCACATGGTGTGGGACGCCGATGCATTGAATTTGCTGGCGTCCAGTTCCGCACTGCGGGCCCGGTTCAAACATTACCGGCAAAAACATGCCGGGCGGGCCATGGTGTTCACCCCGCACCCGCTGGAAGCCGCCCGCTTGCTGCAAAGTACCACTGAGATGGTGCAAATGGATCGCCTTGCTGCGGCACAATCCATTTCAAAACAGTTTGGCTGTACTGTGGTATTGAAAGGCACCGGCAGCCTGATTTGCAAGGCGCAGCACATCGAAATAAACACCACAGGTGGCCCCGCTTTGGGCACAGCAGGCAGCGGCGATGTGCTGGCAGGCGCCGTAGCGGCACTGTTGGGTCAAGGCCTGGGCGAATTCAATGCCGCAGCGTTGGCGGTGCATCTACACGGGCTGGCCGTTGAAGCGCAAACTGGTGAACGCGAGGGCCTGCTGATTTCACACGCGAGCGAAATTGCCCGGCGCATGAAGGTTTGTTTAAACCACCTCTTGAACCAAAGCGCCCGCCGCAATGGTCAGCTGCCTTGAACAACGAGCCGCCAGTTTTTCATCATGGGTTACAAGAATCAGCGTGGTGCCTTGCTCATTTTGAAGCTCGAACATCAGGTCGATAATGCGCTGCCCGGTAACATAGTCCAGGCTGCCAGTGGGTTCATCTGCAAACACAATGGTGGGCTTGCGCACAAAGGCACGGGCCAAAGCCACGCGTTGTTGCTCACCACCGGAAAGCGTTTTTGGCGTGTGGCCCAAACGATCACCCAGCCCCACCCGTTCAAGCATGTCCCGGCAGGCTTTTTCGCGATTGGGCATGGGAGTCAGTTCGGTCGCCAACATCACATTTTCCAGAGCACTTAAATGATCGAGCAACTGAAACGACTGGAAAACAAAGCCCACATGTTCTGCACGCAAGGTTGCACGCCTGTCTTCGTTAAGTTGTGTTAAGTCTTGCCCCAAAAAGCGAACTGCACCGCCCGATGGAATGTCCAAACCTGCAAGCATGCCCAACAGGGTGGACTTGCCTGAACCAGAGGCACCCACAATGGCAACCGCTTCGCCTTGATTTATAGTGAATGAAATATTGTCCAGAATGGACAAACTGCTTTGCCCGTCCTGAACCAATTGATTTAAACCGTCAACATCGAGGATCACACGACTCATGATTGCCTTTACAACTCAAAAAATTAAAAATGCTTTGGCACTGGGCCTGATCGCATTCGGGTTGCTCACCAGTGTATCCAGCTTTGCGGCGGCCACATCCGGAGAATGCAAAATTCTGGTGATGGGTGACAGCTTGTCTGCCGCCTACGGCTTGGCAAGAGAACAAGGCTGGGTTGCATTGATGGAGAACCGATTGGCAAAAAAGTTCCCGCACTGCGCGGTGGTGAATGCCTCGGTTTCAGGAGAAACCACCGCTGGCGGAAAAACACGCCTGCCTGCGCTGCTTAAACAACACCAACCCACACACATGATTCTGGAACTGGGTGCCAACGACGGGTTACGTGGTTTGTCGCTTGACACCATGAAAGACAACCTGACCAACATGCTGGTCGCCGCACGCAGAAATGAAACACAAGCGGTGTTGATCGGCATGCAGATTCCATCAAACTACGGGCCCGCGTATGCGCGCCGATTCGGCGACACATTCACGGAAGTTGCACGCAAACAAAAAGTGCCGTTGGTGCCGTTCATGCTGGACGGGTTTGCACTTGATCCGAACGCATTTCAAGCCGATGGCATTCATCCAAATGCCGGGGCTCAGCCGAAGATACTGGAGAATATCTGGCCGGCATTTTCTGCGACCTTGAAGTGAATGCCTGCCTGGTCGCATGTACGAAGCCGCATGCCCTTTTATCGCATGTACGAAGCCGCATGCCCTCCTCCGCCAGAAAGCCCGTATTTCCCTTTTTGAAGTTCACACTGACTCACCGATCCCGGCAAAACGGATGGCCGGGACTCGGTGTCGGCTTTCAGCCGAACGTGGCATGTGAATTCAAACGGGCAGGCTTTCTTAAAGGCGGAATGACGGCATTGCGAACTTCGCACATGCAGAAAACTGCTGGTGACTTGACTCATCCGGGTTTGCAGAATTGTCACATCATTTTGCCGATTCAAGATCAAGGCGCCCGATTTGATTCGCAGCGAGGGGCGACCGCAAGGTCGATGCGAACACGCTGTGCGTTTCGCATGAACCGAGCAAGAATCAATAAGGGAAATCTGCCTTGATCAAGGCAGAATGAATGACAATCTGCGAACCAGAATCAGAACCAGAATCAGAATGTCTTCTTGATCTCGACATCAACCCGCTTCTTCATCGCATCCCGTGCAGCAAGCAACAAGGCTTCCTGATACACCTGCCCGGCAATGTTCTCGTAGTATTGCACCACTTGCGGATCAGCCTTGGCTTTGATTTCGGAAGACGGCGCACTGCTCTCTACCCAAGCCACTGTGTAACCAGTGTTACCCAAACCAATCACCTTGGCTTTTGGCAATTCAGAAACACCCGTGTTCAATACAGACTGCGCCACCAAACCTGGCAGGCCTTCTGCGCCCAATGCAGACACGGTTTTGGCGTCTGCGAAATCATTCAGCAATTCTGAACCCGCCTTGGGTTTTTCAGCATCCAGTTTTGCAGCCAACGCCTCAGCATCTTTCATTGCAGCCTTGCTTGCTTCTTCCTGCTTCAAGCGTGCCTGAATTGCCGCCTTCACTTCATCAAGAGGACGTGCCGCAGCGGCGGTGAAATTCACAACGCGGGTAGACACCATGGCATCGCCCACTTGAATGGCTTTGGTGTTGTTCTTGTTTTCAATTGAATCGCTTGAGAAAATTTCGGCCATCATCTTGGCATCTTTCAATGCATCAGGCGCGTTCGGTGTCGCCTGCGTAAGGCCATTGAATGTTTGCTTTGCAACACCAAGTTCCTTCACCACATTGTCAAACGATTGGCCGCCTTCGTATACCAGCTCTGCAAATCGGCCCTGCGCATCTGCGTACTGCGCAGTCATTTTCTGGCCTTTGATTTCATCGGAAATTTGCGCCTTCACTTCAGCAAGTGTTTGCACTTCACCACCGCGAACATCTGTTACCTCAACAATGTGATAACCGAACTGGCTTTTTACCAAACCACTAAGCTCGCCTTTCTTTTGAGAGAAAACAGCCTGCTCAAACTCGGGAACCATGGCACCCTTGCCGAAAAAGCCCAGGTCGCCGCCTTGCGTAGCAGAACCAGTATCAATGGAATGCTGCTTGGCCAGTTCGGCAAATTTGCCGGGGCTTGCTTTCAATTCAGCCAGCACTTTCTCGGCTTTGGCTTTCAAGTCATCGGCAGAAGCGCCTTCCTTTTCTGCATCCAGCAAAATATGGCGTGCACGGCGCTCTTCAGGTGTTGAAAAACGCGCCTTGTTTTGTTCGTAGTAAGCAGCCACATCTGCGTCGCTTACTTCAATTTTTGATTTGATGGTATCGGGTGACAACACAACATATTCCACGTCTGCTTTCTGGGGCGCCATAAACAGCGCCTTGTTCGATTCGTAATACGCGGCAATCTGTTCATCCGTAATATTCACCTTCGCAGCATAAGGTGCAAGGTCAAAGTTCTTCACACGCACAACACGACCGGCCAACTGCACATCGTCCAGTTGAGTTTTCAGCGTGTTCGGGAAAAACGATGCGCGCAACACCGGGTCAAGCACCTGATTGCGGGCCAAACCAAAGCGCACATTGGCTTCGTGCTGGTTTGGGGTCAACCCACGCGCAGCCAGTTCACGCTTGTAAGTTTCAAGGTCAAATTTGCCATCGACCTGAAACAGTGGTGTATTGGCAATGTCGTTGGCCAGGGCTTTGTCCGATGCAGTCAAATACTGCTTTTGAACAGACTGCTGCAATAGGTATTGCAGAACCAGAGTATCCAGTAGCTGGCGGTTAACCTCGGGGGACTCAAACACCTTGGGATCAAAATTCTCGCCAGACTGGGCACGCGCCTCTTCAATGCGTTGCCGCTTCACCTGATCAAATTCTTCCGGGCTGATGGCGTAGTCGCCAACAATGGCAAGCGCGTTCGCATCGGCGCTGACCGTGTTGTAGCCTTCAAGGCCAAACAAGGCGAATGCGGGTGCAATAAACAGCAGCAAAACGAACTGCATGATCTTTTGATTGTTGCGAATGAATTCAAACATGTTTTATAAGTGGCGTAAGCGTTGAACAACAAGCGAATACTATACCTGAAGGTACACACCGGAAAATCGTGTGGGGCGCGGCTAGGGTTGGAAATGAGTGAGCGCGGAAATGAAAAAAGGGAATCCGAAGATTCCCTTTTTTGTTTGGCGGAGTGGACGGGGCTCGAACCCGCGACCCCCGGCGTGACAGGCCGGTATTCTAACCAACTGAACTACCACTCCAGAGTTGGTTGCTGTTCCGCAATGTTGGTGGGTGCTGAGAGGCTCGAACTCCCGACCTAAGCCTTGTAAGGGCTCCGCTCTACCAACTGAGCTAAGCACCCGACGTATTCACTATTTCCGAAGAATTTTGCTGTAAAGCTTTGCTCTTTTTCTTAGTGACTGTCGTGTTGCGAATCAGCCAAGACCGCAATTATATACAAATTAGGCGGCCCTGCAATACCTTTCGTCAAAATAATTTAAATTTAATTTACAGCGTCTTTCAGGGCTTTGCCTGGACGGAACTTTGGCACCTTGGCTGCCTTGATTTTGATGGTTGCACCAGTGCGTGGGTTACGGCCGCTGCGTGCAGCGCGCTTGCCTACAGCAAAGGTTCCAAAACCAACCAAAGTTACTGAACCACCTTTCTTCAAGGTAGTTTTAACAGCAGCAATCATTGCATCCAGTGCACGACCAGCGGCCGCTTTGGAAATTTCTGCTGACTCAGCAATTTGATCGATCAGTTCAGTTTTATTCATGTAAAAAGCCCCCTCATGGTGACAAATAAAAAGTGCCCGAATTCAGGCACCACGTTGCTTCTAGTGCTTAATTTAGACACGCCTGAAAGCTAGCTGTCAACACATTTTGCGGGCGGATAACCCTTATTTTTCAAGCCAGCAAAGGCTTTCCGCGATGCACAAAAAAAAACCTCCGCGTTTTCACGCGAAGGCTTCTTAAAAATATCGATTGATATCAGTGCTTTACACTTGGGTTTACAGCAGCCTCATCAGCTTTGCCCGCAATCACCTCTGTAGGCTCGGAGACTGGCTCTGGAAGCGATTCAAGCGCATGTTGCAGCACTTGATCGATCCATTTCACCGGGATAATCTCCAAACTGTTCTTCACATTGGCAGGAATTTCAGCCAAGTCCTTCACGTTTTCTTCGGGAATCAGCACTGTTTTTATGCCGCCACGGTGGGCTGCAAGCAACTTTTCTTTCAATCCGCCAATACCCAACACTTCGCCGCGAAGCGTAATTTCACCTGTCATTGCCACATCAGATCGCACTGGCATATTGGTCAGCGTTGACACCAACGCGGTGGTCATTGCAATACCGGCAGAGGGGCCATCTTTCGGTGTTGCCCCTTCGGGCACGTGCACGTGAATGTCGCGCTTCTCGAACGCATCGTTGCGAATGCCCAAACGATTGGCGCGCGCACGAACAACTGAACGCGCCGCCTCGACTGATTCTTTCATGACATCGCCCAATGAACCTGTGCAGGTCACCTTTCCTTTCCCAGGCATCGACACTGATTCGACGGTCAGCAATTCGCCACCCACCTCGGTCCAGGCCAAGCCAGTAACCTGCCCCACCTGGTTTTCTTTTTCCGCCAAACCAAAACTGAAACGGCGCACGCCCAGAAACTTGTCCAAATTTTTAGGTGTAACCAACACTTTCTTTTCGTTTTTTCCCAACACCATTTGGCGCACAACCTTGCGACAAATCTTGGACATTTCACGCTCCAGGCCGCGCACACCAGCCTCGCGGGTGTAGTAACGAACAACATCACGGACAGCCGCTTCAGACACGCTTAATTCTTCATCTCTCACGCCATTGTTTTTCAATTGCTTGGGCAACAGATATTTCTGCGTAATATTCACTTTCTCGTCTTCGGTGTAACCACTCAGGCGAATCACTTCCATGCGGTCAAGCAGTGCATGCGGAATATTCAGCGAGTTTGCAGTGGCCACAAACATCACGTCGCTCAGGTCGTATTCCACTTCAACGTAGTGGTCAACGAATGTGCTGTTCTGTTCGGGGTCTAGCACCTCAAGCAATGCCGATGCGGGGTCGCCACGGAAGTCCTGACCCATTTTGTCGATCTCGTCGAGAAGGAACAAGGGGTTGCGAACACCCACTTTCGTGATGCTGTTCAACACCTTGCCAGGCATGGAACCAATGTAAGTTTTGCGGTGGCCGCGAATTTCAGCCTCATCGCGCACGCCGCCCAAGGCCATTCGAACAAATTTGCGGTTTGTTGCCTTGGCCACCGATTGACCCAGTGATGTTTTACCAACCCCGGGAGGGCCCACCAAACAAAGAATGGGAGCCTTCAGTTTGTCCACACGTTGTTGCACCGCGAGGTACTCAACAATGCGCTCTTTCACTTTTTCCAAACCATAATGATCTTCGTCCAGCACCTTCTCGGCATTGGCCAAATCATTGTTGATTTTGGTTTTCTTCTTCCAGGGCAAACCCACCAGTACATCAATGTAATTCCGAATCACCGTGGCTTCGGCCGACATGGGCGACATCAGCTTGAGCTTTTTCAACTCAGCTTCTGCTTTCTTCAACGCCTCCTTGGGCATGCGTGCGGCTTTGATGCGCTTTTCCAGCTCTTCCATGTCTGCGCCGTCTTCGCCCTCGCCCAGTTCTTTCTGGATGGCTTTGACCTGCTCGTTCAGGTAGTACTCTCGCTGGCTTTTCTCCATCTGGCGCTTCACGCGGCCGCGAATACGCTTTTCAACCTGAAGAATGTCGATCTCGGTTTCAAGCTGCGACAACAAAGCTTCCAGACGCTGCGCAATGCTGAACGTTTCCAGAATGGATTGCTTCTGCTCAAGCTTCAGCGGCAGGTGGCTGACAATGGTGTCGGCCAATCGGCCAATGTCTTCTATGCTGGCCAGCGATGTCAAAATTTCTGGTGGAATTTTTTTGTTCAATTTCACGTAGGAATCGAACTGCGCCATCACGGCGCGCTTCATGGCCTCGGTCTCCGGGCTTTGCGAAGGGTCGGGCAACAAGGGCAAAGCAGTGGCGGCGAAGTGAGTTCCTTCGTCAGTCACCGTCGTCAAGCGGGCACGCTGTACACCTTCAACCAGCACCTTCACGGTGCCGTCGGGCAGTTTCAGCATTTGAAGCACATTGGCCACGCAGCCAATGTTGTAAATGTCTTTGTCGCTGGGTTCGTCTTTGGTGGCAGATTTTTGCGCCACCAGGAGAATACTTTTGCCTGTTTCCATCGCGATTTCCAGCGCTTTGATGGATTTTGGACGGCCCACGAAAAGCGGAATGACCATGTGCGGGAACACGACTACATCTCGCAAAGGGAGCAATGACAATTCGATGGGTTGTTCCGGAAGCACGTTAGTTGCTGACATATGAATCACCTATTAAATGCATAACCCTACAGTGGGGTTAAAACGCGCTTATTCAAGCTTTATTTCACGACAAATAAACAATACCACTGAAAAGAAAAAGCCCAACCGTTAAGTTGGGCTTTTTTAATCATTTTGCAATCTGTTTTGAGGTGTTTTGCAGCATCAGGATTTGTCTTTGCTGCTGGCCACTTTCGGTTGGTCTTCGTAGATCAACAAGGGCTGCCCCACACCGGTGATGGTGTTCTCATCAATCACCACTTTTTTCACATTGCTGTCGCCCGGCAGGTCGTACATGATGCCCAGCAAAGCCTGCTCCAGAATGGTACGAAGGCCACGTGCACCGGTTTTGCGCTGAATGGCTTTTTTGGCGATTGCGCTAAGTGCCGATGGGCGAACTTCCAGTTCCGCGCCGTCCATTTCAAGCAGTTTCTCGAACTGTTTGACCATCGCATTTTTAGGCTTGGTCAAAATTTCAATCAATGCTGGCTCGTCCAGCTCTTCGAGCGTGGCAATAACAGGCAGACGACCCACCAATTCCGGAATGATACCGAACTTGATCAGATCTTCTGGCTCGACCTCTGCCAGCAATGTGCCAACATTGTCATCCTGCTTGCTTTTCACTGTGGCACCAAAACCGATGCCCGAGCGCTCAGAACGGTTGCGGATAACCTTGTCCAGACCTTCAAATGCGCCACCCACAATAAACAGTACGTTGGTGGTGTCGATTTGAACGAAGTCCTGGTTGGGGTGCTTGCGGCCGCCCTGCGGGGGAACGGAAGCAACTGTGCCTTCAATCAATTTCAACAAAGCCTGCTGAACACCTTCACCAGACACATCTCGCGTAATGGAAGGGTTGTCGGATTTGCGGGAGATCTTGTCAATTTCATCGATGTACACGATGCCACGCTGCGCTTTCTCTACTTCGTAGTTGCAGCTCTGCAGTAGCTTCTGAATGATGTTTTCAACGTCTTCACCTACGTAACCGGCTTCGGTCAGCGTGGTGGCGTCTGCAATAACAAACGGCACATTCAACAGGCGGGCCAGTGTTTGCGCCAGCAAAGTTTTGCCGGAACCCGTGGGGCCGACCAGCAAAATATTGCTTTTTGTCAATTCGATGTCGTCTTTCTTGCTCATGTGGCGCAGGCGCTTGTAGTGGTTATAAACCGCTACAGCCAATACACGCTTGGCTTTGTCTTGACCAATAACATACTGGTCGAGAATGGCACGAATTTCCTGGGGGGTTGGCAACTTGTCGCCACCACCGGTGGCCGTGGCCTCGGCCGCTTCATCACGAATGATGTCGTTGCACAACTCAATGCATTCATCGCAGATGAACACAGAGGGCCCTGCGATCAATTTCTTCACCTCGTGCTGGCTTTTGCCGCAGAAGGAGCAATACAGCAGCTTTTCGCTGGAGCCTTTCTTTTCTGACATCATTTATCCTCTGGAAAGCCCCCGAGGGGGCAATCAAGCAACCCAGGTTTTAGTGTTTGCAGTTACTTCTTGTCGGCCGGCGACACGCGATGCTTCAACACATCGTCGATCAAACCGTAGTCTTTCGCGGAGTCTGCACCCATAAAGTTATCACGATCCGTGTCACGCGCAATCTCTTCGATCGTCTTACCTGTGTTCTCAGCCAACACGCCATTCAATTTTTCACGCAAATACAGGATTTCGCGGGCATGAATTTCAATGTCGGAAGCTTGGCCTTGTACACCACCCAGTGGTTGGTGAATCATGATGCGGCTGTTGGGCAAGGAAAAACGCTTGCCCTTGGTGCCAGAAGACAACAAAAATGCACCCATGCTGGCGGCCAGGCCAGTACACAATGTAGACACATCGGGCTTGATGAATTGCATGGTGTCATAAATGGCCATACCCGCAGACACCGAACCACCGGGGCTGTTGATGTACAGCGCAATGTCTTTGTCGGGGTTTTCGCTTTCCAGGAACAACAATTGCGCCACGATCACGTTGGCCATTTGGTCATTGATTGGCCCGACCAGAAAAATCACACGCTCTTTCAGCAAGCGCGAGTAAATGTCATAGGCCCGCTCGCCCCGACCACTTTGTTCAATCACCATGGGCACGTACATATTGCTTTGCGTGTCCAATGCACCTGAATAGTTCATGTTGTTAGTCATAGCGCGCGGGTTCCAGATCATTTACTTATTTCCCATCAGTTCGTCAAAGGACAATTTCTTTTCAACTACCTTGGATTTGCCCAAAGTAAATTCAACCACATTGTCTTCCAGAATAACCGCTTCTACATCCGCCAAACGGGCGCGGTCCTGGAAATACCACTGCATTACTTCGGCAGGGTTCTCGTAGCTTTGCGCCTGCTCTTCGATAAAGGCACGCACCTGCTCGGGCTTGGCCTGCAAATTGTGCTGTTTTACCAAGTCTGACACGATCAGACCCAAGCGAACGCGACGGTCAGCCTGTGCAGCGAAAATGTCTTCGGGCAACTGGATTTCTTCCACGTTCTGCATGCCGCGTGCTTTCAGATCCTGGCGGGCACGGGTGGCCAACTCGGTTGTTTCAGACTGAATCAGCGCCTTGGGCACATCGAATTCGGTCACTTTCAACAGTGCATTCATCACGGCTTCTTTGGTTTGGGCCTTGGTGCGATTGCTCACTTCACGGCTCAGGTTCACACGCACGTCTTCACGCAGCTTGTCCAGTGAACCATCGGCAATGCCCATGGCCGTGGCAAATTCTGCATTCAGCTCAGGCAACTGTGGGCCTTCCACTTTCTTGATGGTGATGGTGAACTGGGCTGTTTTTCCTGCCACGTCTTTTCCGTGGTAGTCCGCTGGAAAAGCAAGGTCGAAGGTTTTTTCTTCGCCTTTTTTCAGGCCTTTGGCCGCGGTTTCGAATTCAGGCAGCATTTGCCCCTTGCCGATCACGAAGGAGAAGTCTTCTGCTGTGCCGCCATCGAAGGGTACGTCGTCAATTTTGCCAACGAAGTCGAGGGTCACTTTGTCTTCTTCGGCAGAACCACGGTCGGTTTCAGCAAAGCTTGCACGCTGCTTGCGCAGAATTTCAATGGTTTTGTCCACTTCAGCATCTGACACTTCAACCACTGTTTTCTCGATTTCCAGCGTGGCGAATTCACCAAACTTGACGTCAGGGAACACCTCAAAAGTGGCGTTGAATTCGAAAGAGTCGTCAGCGGCGTCTTTGGCGGCTTCAATGCGGGGCTGACCAGCCACACGCAGATCCTGCTTTTGAACTTCTTCGCTGAAAGTGCGGCCGATTTCGTCGCTCAACACTTCAGAATGAACTTGTGGGCCGTAGTTCTGAACAACCATTTTCATGGGAACTTTGCCGGGGCGGAAACCGGGCATGCGGGCTGTACTGGCAACTTTTTTCAGGCGCTTTTCAACCTCAGCATTGATTTTTTCAACTGAAAGCTTCAAGGAAATGGTTTTCTCGAGAGAGCTGGCAGTGGTGGTGGTTTCAGTCATTTGGAACTCTTGAACTGGTTGCCTTGGCGGTGTTTGCCAAGGGGTGGTTAATGGGTAAGAGACCATTGCCATATGAATGGCATAAAGGCCCTACAATTGCCGTTATCTTACACAAGTATGAAGCTGCTTTGGCGGGGGTTTGGTAAAACTGGACCGCCCTGCAGGCGATATACCCGGGGCACTGGAATGGTGGTGCGGATGAAAGGACTCGAACCTTCACGTATTGCTACGCCAGAACCTAAATCTGGTGCGTCTACCAATTTCGCCACATCCGCATGCAGGCGCGCATTATAGCCCGATTTTAACGCACAAGCCCTTACAATGTCATTTATTGTTCGCTTTACCCCAAATTGAAGGTGACATGGCCGTTTCTCTAGAAAACCCACTGGCGTATTGCCGCGAAAAAGTATGTGGCGAATTGTCCTCCCTGCATTATGCCACCCTGTTTCAGACCGAGGAGTTTAAAGCGTACTGGCTGGGTTGTTTTACCCTGAACCATGAACTGCGTCAGGCTTGCCTGAAGCAACTGGATGCGGGCCTGACCCAAGTGAAACTGGGTTGGTGGCACAGCGCCCTTGTGGACGCAGCCAGCAACACCAACCCGCACCCGGTGGTTACAGCCATTTCGAAGCCCGTTTTGGCCAAAGTACCGGCTGAGCAATGGAGCGATTTGATCAACAAAGTGGCCAGCGGCTGCGAGCCGAAGCGCTACAACAATATGGCTGACTGGCACAAGGACTTGCGCGGTGAAATGGAACCGTGGGTGAAACTGGTTCAGGCGCGTTTTGGCGACCCGGGCACCGATTGCAACGGTTTGCTGACCTTCTGGACTGAGGCCACCCGCTTGTGCCAGGTGCTAAGGCTGGCCAAGTACCTGGACCAGGGCTTTCAGCCGTTGCCGGTTGAATTGCTCGCCAAACACGGGGTAACAGCCGAACAGATCAAACGGCGTGAGCACAGCGATTCGACTCAGGCTTTGTTTTCCGATGCAACGGACCAACTGCTTGCACTGGCCAGGCAGGCCTGGAAAACCGTGCCGCTGGAGCAGCGTTTGTTTGCACGCCCCTTGCGTGCCCTGTTCCGCATGCGGGTGGCTGAACTGCACCTGCACAAAAAAAGTGCTTACAAATTACTGACCGAGGAAAAGAGAATTACGCCGCTGAAGAAATTCAGCACCGCGTGGACCACGCAAGTGCTGAGGTGGTAAGTGCTAACCGGTATTACTTCGGCTTGTGAATTCGATATGCTGCTGCGTACAACGCTGGCAGGAAGAACAGGGTTAGCAGGGTTGCCACAATCAGGCCGCCCATGATGGCCACCGCCATGGGGCCCCAGAACTGGGAACGCATTAGCGGGATCATGGCGAGCACGGCGGCGGCGGCGGTCAGCAGAATTGGACGAGAACGGCGTATGGTTGAACCCACGATGGATTCAAAGGGATCAACCCCGGCATCGCGGTCTTGTTCAATTTGATCCACCAGAATCACTGAATTCCGGATGATCATGCCAAACAGGGCGATCACGCCCAGTTGGGCCACAAAACCGAAAGGCCGCGCGGTGATGATCAAGGCCAGGGCCGCGCCAATAATGCCCAAGGGGCCCGTGAAATACACCAACAAGGTTCGGCCAAAACTTTTTAGCTGAAGCATTAAAAGTGTCAGCACGATAAACAGCATCAAGGGCACATTGGCCATGATGGACTGCTGTGCCCTGCCTGAATCTGCAGCCAAACCATCCAGTTTCACGCTGACGCCAAACGGCAATTCCGCCCGCAAGGGATTTAAATGTTCATTCATGGCCAAAGCCACTGTGGTGCCCTGAATACCCGACACCACATCAGCCTGCACGGTGATGGCAAATTCACCGCCTTGCCGCCAAATAACACCAGGTTCAAAATTCATGTTCACTTTGCCTACCTGTGACAAAGGCACGTAGGCACCGCTGGCGGTGGGCACATTCGCATTCATCAGTTCGGCCAGTGTGTCGCGTTCGCTTTCCGGGTTCCGGAAAACAATGTCAATCAGGCGGTTGTTTTCACGGTACTGGCCAATTGTGGCGCCCGACAATATAACGTGCGATGACTCGGCAATGCTTTGGCTGCTCACGCCCAGCGCACGCGCACGGGCTTGGTCCACTTCCACTTTCATGACCTTGACGTTTTCGTTCCAGTTGTCGTGGGTGCCACGGGTGTACTCACTCGATGCCACCGCTTCTTTCACCTTGTCAGCCACTGCACGCACCACACGCGGGTCTGGCCCCTGAACCACGAACTGCACAGGATAGGTAACAGGTGGGCCGTTGGGCAGCAGGGTAATGCGTGGGCGAATATCCGGGAAGTTGGCGTTTAGGTGGTCTTTCAGCTTGACGCGCAATAACTCGCGATCTTCGAAACTTTTCGGGATCACGATCAATTCAGCCAGGTTGCTTTGCACAAACTTTTGATCAAGCGACAGGTAAAAACGTGGTGCCCCATCGCCCACAAAACTGGCATAACCCTCCACTTCGTCCTGCTCGGCCAGCCACTTTTCAAGCGCAATGGCCTGTTTCTCGGTTTCCTTGAAAGCTGTGCCCTCGGGCAACCACAGGTTCACCATGATTTCCAGGCGATTTGAATCCGGAAAAAACTGCTGTTCAATAAACCTGAAGGAATAAGCACCTCCAGCAAAGGCAATGACGGTTACACCAATTGTGATCCAGCGGTGGTTTACACAACCCTCAATCCAGCGGCGAAAACGCTGATAAAACGGCGTATCAAACACCTCGGCATGCCCCTGCCCGTCCTTGGGTTTTTTCAGCAACCAATAACCGATGTAAGGCACAAAAATGACCGCCACAAACCAGGACAAGATCAGTGCAATGGCTGTAACCGCAAAAATGGAATAGGTGTATTCGCCCGCGGCGGATTGTGCCAGTGCAATGGGCAAGAAACCCGCTGCGGTAATCAGCGTGCCGGTCAACATGGGGATGGCCGTGGAGTCATACGCAAAAATGGCCGCATCAAAACGTGAATAGCCTTCTTCCAGCTTGCGCACCATCATTTCCACGGCAATGATTGCGTCGTCTACCAGCAAACCCAGGGCAATGATGAGCGCGCCCAGCGAAATTTTGTGCAGGTTGATATTGAAGAATGACATGGCGAGAAAGGTAAGCGCCAACACCAGCGGAATGGTGAGCCCCACGACCAGGCCCGGCCGGATGTCAATGCGAAAAGGTTTGCTGTGCAACCCCAGGCTGAGAAAGCTGACGGCCAACACAATTACAATGGCTTCAATCAACACTTTCACAAATTCACTGATTGAGGTGCGAACGGACTTGGGTTGATCGGCCACGCGCTGCAGTTCAATGCCCACGGGCAGATCGGCCAGAATTCGCTTCTCCACCTGCTCCAGTTTTTCGCCCAGCCGAATGATGTCCCCACCATTGACCATGGAAATACCCAGCCCGATCACTTCCTTGCCGTTGAACCGCATTTTCGACACAGGCGGATCCTGGTAGCCCCGGTACACCTTGGCGATGTCTTTGAGCAACAATGTGTTCTTGCCAGCACGAATTGGGGTATTGGCAATGTCGTCAATCGATTCAAACTGCCCCTGCACGCGCGACCAGACTTTCTGATTTTCCAGACTGAGCACACCTTGCGAGGTGACCGCATTCTGGCTGTTGATCTGATGGAACACGTCTTGCGCGGAAATACCGAGTTGCGCAAGTTTGTAGTGCGAGATGTCGATGAACACTTTTTCGGGTTGAACACCGAACATTTGCACCTTGCCCACGTCGGGTATTTTCAGCATTTCCTGACGAACCTGAATGACAAAATCTTTCAGTTCGGCGTACTTGAAACCATCGGCAGAAAAGGCGAGCAACACACCAAAGGTGTCGCCGAATTCATCATTGAAAAACGGCCCGGCAACCCCGCGCGGCAAGGCACCCACCATGTCGCTGACACGCTTGCGGGTGGTGTACCAAATGTCGGCAACTTGCTTGGGAGGCGCGCTGTCGTCCAGCTGAAGGAAAATAACGGTTTCGCCGGGCTTGGAATAGGAGCGTATTTTGTAGGCGTAGGGAATTTCCTGAATCACCTTCTCGATGGGGTCTGCAACCTGTTGGCCCATTTGCATGGCCGTGGCCCCTGGCCAATAGGCGCGAACCACCATGCCCCGAAACACAAAGGGTGGGTCCTCTTCTTGCCCCAGTGAAAAAAATGCGGCCACGCCCGCGAAAACAAACACGGCCAGCAGGTAACGAACCAATGGCTGGTTCTCGAGCGCCCAGCGCGAGAGGTTTATTTTTCTCATCGGGTCAGTTCGCTTGTTTCGACAAACCGGCGTACTTTCTGCCCATCATTCAGCACATGCGTGCCTGCGGTCACAATCAGCTCGCCGTTGTTCAAGCCTTCTTTGACCAGAAATTCGCTTTCCGACACATCGTAGGGTTGCACCACACGTTTGCGGACCTGGCCTTGTGCTTCATCAAACACCCACACAAACGCCCCGGTGTGCTGTGCCACCAGCGCGGAGATCGGCAGTTTGAATACATCGGGCTGTGCTGCCTTGCTGAATTGAATGGTGGCGCTCATGCCGAAACGCGCAACCTTGTTTGCGTCGTTCACATTGAGCAACACACCGAATGTTCGGGTAACCGGGTTGGCAACTGGGGACACTTCCCGCACTTTGGCCTTCAAGCTTTCCTTGCCCGACCACAACAGCACGGTTGCATCTTCGCCCACCTTGATGTCTGCCACGCGGCTTTCCGGCACTGCCATGCTGACCTGCACTTCATTTTCATCGGCCCACTGCACCACGGGCTGCCCCGGTGGCACCACCTGCCCCGCCTGGGCATACACAGCCGACACCACACCATTGTTCGGGGCGCGCAAGTCGCCGTATTGCTTTTGGTTTGATTGGGTGCTGAGCTGCGCGCGGGCCTGGCTGAGGCGGCTGGCTGAGGCATCAAGTGCCAGTTGCCTGCGGTCCAGTTCAGCCTGGCTGATGAAATTTTGTTGTTTCAGGGTTTTTGCCCGTTCAAGGTCTGTTTTCAGCTGGGCATGTTCGGTGTTGGCTGCATCAAACCCGGCCTGCGCGGCCTGCAGTGCAAAACTTAAATCCTGGGGATCCAGCCGGGCCAGCACTTGCCCTTTTTTCACCCTGTCGCCCACATCCACCAGCCGGCTGATCAACTTGCCACCCACCTGAAAGCTCAAGTCGGCTTGAAAGCGTGGCTCGATTTGACCAGAGAAACTTTCTTCAAAGGTGCTGCCACTGGATTGAAGCTGCATGACGCGGACAGGCCGAACCAACTCGGTGGTATCAATTTCAGGACGAGAACAGGCGGCAAGCAATAGCGCCCCAAGGGCTGCCCACGCAGCGGGCATAAACAAACGGCTTTTTGACATGGATCGCTCTAGAGAGTGAATTTTTTGTAATTAGCGCAATTGTCGGTGCAATCAAACGTTTAGTCAAAAACAATCCAGCCTGTCCCGCAGGGCAGCCAGCGCTTTTTCAACCCGGTCCACGCCAATCACTTCAATGCCTTCAATAGGCTGCTTGGGTGCATTGCTGGCCGGCACAATGGCGTGGGTAAAGCCCAGCTTGGCGGCCTCGCGCAGCCTTTCCTGACCACGTGGCGCTGGGCGCAGTTCACCTGACAAGCCAATTTCACCGAACACCACCAGTTCCTTTGGTAAACGTTTGTTTCGCAAAGAAGACACCATGGCCAGCACGATGGCCAGGTCTGCGGCGGGTTCTGAAATTCGGACACCACCCACGGCATTGATAAAAATGTCTTGATCAAAAAACTGCAGGCCTGCGTGGCGGTGCATCACGGCCAGCAACATGGCAAGACGGTTCTGATCCAACCCCACAGACAACCTGCGCGGCGCGGGCGAGTGGGATGAATCCACAAGCGCCTGAATTTCAACCAGCAATGGCCGTGCACCTTCTTGCGTGCACATGACACAGGAACCCGCCACCCACTCGGCCTGTTGCGACAGAAACAACGCCGAGGGGTTGTTGACGCCTTTGAGGCCACGATCGGTCATGGCGAACACGCCCAGTTCATTCACGGCACCGAAGCGGTTTTTGAATGCACGCACCAGGCGGAAAGACGATTGCGAATCGCCTTCAAAGTAAAGCACGGTGTCCACAATGTGTTCCAGAACACGCGGGCCAGCCAAGGTTCCTTCTTTGGTCACGTGACCCACAAGAATGGTGGTGATGCCCATGGCCTTGGCAAGCCGGGTAAGCTGGCTGGCACATTCGCGTACCTGGCTGACCGATCCGGGCGCAGCACTTAATTCACTGGTGTACATCGTTTGAATGGAATCGATCACCAACACTTCAGGCTTCAATATTTCAAGCTGGGCCACTATTTGCTCCAGCTGAATTTCTGTGAGCACATTGAGGTTGGTGTGTTCAAGGCCAAGGCGCTGGGCGCGCAAGGCGATTTGTCCTGCTGATTCTTCGCCACTAACGTACAAGGCCGACGCTGTTTTGGCCAAGGTAACCATGGACTGTAACAACAGGGTGGACTTGCCAATGCCGGGATCGCCTCCCAACAGCACCACCATGCCGGGCACCATGCCGCCGCCCAACACGCGATCAAATTCGGGCACGCCGCTGCTGAAACGCGGGTGGTCTTGCGCCTGAATGTCGGCAAGTTTGATCACGCTGTTGCTTTGAGCAGCCAGGGCGGCGAAGCGGCTGTGCTTGGGTGGTGCGGCGCTGACCGCCGATTCAACCAGCGTGTTCCAGCTGTTGCAATCGGTGCACTGCCCCTGCCATTTGGGAAAAACTGAACCGCATTCAGTGCACTGGTATTGACTTTTGTTCTTGGCCAAAGTGGCGCATTCCTTTAAAAACTACACTGTTGAAAACGGCACACGGGGTGCAATGGCACACAGCAATTCATAGCCAATGGTGCCACTTCGATCGGCGACAATGTCCACCGGAATGTTCTCGCCCCACAGTTCAACCTTGCTGCCGGGCTTCGCATCTGGAATATGGCTGACGTTGATGGTCAACATGTCCATTGACACGCGCCCTGCAATGGGCGCTACCTGCCCTTCAACAAAGGTGGGAGTTCCGTCGGGCGCATGGCGCGGATAACCGTCGGCATAGCCGCAGGCTACCACCGCCACACGGCCATTTTCAGTGGCTTGCCACCGTGAGCCATAACCCACGCTGTCGCCCTTCTTTACATCTTGAATGGCAATGACCTCACTTTCAAACAGCATGGCTGCCTTCAATCCGTAGTTTGCGGCAGCTTGTGGCCCGGGCGTGGCGCCATAAATGGCAATGCCGGGGCGGGCAATGTCACCTGCCAGTTCCGGAAAATTCAAACAGCCTGCTGAATTGGCCAAACAACTTTGCCAATGCGCTGGCTTCAAACGCATCAAGCGTTGATGCTGTTCCTGGGCAAGCGGCTTGCGTGTGCGCGGGTCTGCTTCGTCGGCATTGGCTAAGTGGGTCATCAACACGGGCGTGGGCCACGCCTGCCGGGAAACAAGTTGTTCAAGCCTGGCAATTGCACTGGCCGCATCAGTCGGCTGAAACCCCAGACGATTCATGCCTGTGTTCAGTTTCAAATAAATTCTGGGCTTGTAAGCCATGCGTTGAACTGCAAGGTGTTCCAGTTGATCCAGTTGTTCAACGGTGTGAACCACCCAATCGCAATTCAGTTCAACTGCGCGCTGCAAATCGGATTGATCAAAACAGCCTTCCAGCAGAAGAATAGGCTTGGTCCAGCCCAGCGTACGCAACTTGCCCGCGCCTTCAATTTCCAAAAGTGCCAATGCATCTGCATTGGACAGACCGGGATAAACACGCGCCAAACCATGGCCATAGGCGTTGGCCTTCACCACGGGCATCACGAGGGAATTGCCCAGCAATTGCCTGATTCTATTGATGTTGTCTGAAATGGCAGCAGGGTTGACCACTGCACGTATGGGTCGCGGCATGGGCTGGATAGTGAAATTTTAGGGGTTGGACTGACTTCGTAAAATGGGCATTGCGTAACACGCTAAGCGCCTGGATATGATATAACGCCACAACACCGTTGAACGAGCAGCGAAACGGCGAAATCGCACTAAATGGATTTCGCTCAATTCACAGTTGAATGAAACCCGGCTTTTACACCATTATGGCGGCGCAGTTTTTCTCGTCGCTCGCAGACAACGCACTCTTGATTGCAGCAATCGCATTGCTCTTTCAGATCCAGTCGCCCGACTGGATGACGCCATTGCTGAAACTGTTTTTTGTAGTGTCGTATGTGGTGCTGGCCCCGTTTGTCGGCGGCTTTGCTGACACCCTCCCCAAAGGCAAGGTGATGCTGATCACCAATTCAATCAAGGTGGTGGGTTGCTTGATGATGTTCTTCGGCGTGCACCCCCTGCTTTCCTACGCAGTGGTTGGTCTGGGCGCTGCGGCCTATTCGCCTGCCAAATACGGCATTCTGACCGAACTACTGCCGCACGATCGACTGGTGGAGGCCAACGGCTGGATCGAGGGTTTGACTGTGCTGTCCATCATCATTGGCACCGTATTGGGTGGCATTTTAATTGCGCCGGGCACCAGTGAATACCTGATGCAGCTGCACATTCCGGGTGTTACTGACAACATGGACACGCCAGCAGAGGCGGCCATTTTCGTGATCACATCGGGTTACCTGATTGCAGCCATTTTCAACTTTAAAATTCCGGACACGGGTGCGCGTTACGAGCCACAACTGAACCACCCCATCATCATGACCCGCAAGTTTTATGGCTGCGTAAAGCAGTTGTGGAGCGACAAACTGGGTCAAATTTCCCTGGCTGTAACCACCTTGTTTTGGGGGGCGGGTGCAACCCTTCAATTCATTGTGCTGAAGTGGGCTGAAAGCGCATTGGGCCTGCCTTTGGACAAAAGCGCCATTTTGCAAGGCGTGTGTGCCTTCGGTGTGGCGGCGGGTGCTGTGGCTGCAGCCAAGTTGATTCCACTGAAAAAATCAATGCTGGTGCTGCCCATGGGCATTTTGATGGGGCTGGTCTGCATGGCGATGGTGTTGGTCAACAACCAGGGCATGGCTTATTTGCTGATCACGGTGATTGGCGCGCTTAGCGGATTTTTTGTGGTGCCCATGAATGCTTTGTTGCAACATCGCGGCCACGTGCTGATGAGCGCGGGCAGATCAATCGCCATTCAAAACTTCAACGAAAACATTTCGGTGCTGACCATGTTGGCAGTTTATGCGGTGCTGATCAGTTTTGATGTGCATGTAAACACGGTCATTTTGATGTTCGGCGGTTTCGTAATGGCCACAATGTTCATGGTTATTCTGTGGCACCGCCGAAACCAAAGGCTTTACGATGTTGAAGCCCGAATAGGCGAAGACCGCCCGGTGGGCATGCCGCTGTAAGCAGTTTTCAGCAGCAATAAATCTTCCCACGCTTTGGCTTTTTCCACGGGCTTGCGCAACAGGTATGCGGGGTGGTAGGTTACCACGGCTGGAATGTTGAACCCATCAACCGTGACATGGTGCAATTTGCCACGCAACTCGCCAACAGGTTTGTCGGTGTTCAGCAAGGTTTGAATGGCAAATCGCCCAACCAGCAACAATATTTTCGGTTGGTTTGCTGCAATTTGCTGAAACAGATAAGGCGAACATTGCCGAATTTCCGCAGCTTCGGGATTTCGGTTGGCCGGCGGCCTGCATTTCAGCACATTGGCGATGTACACATTCTCTTGTCGACTTACACCCACTGCGTGGAGCATTTTGTCGAGCAATGCGCCTGCCCGCCCCACAAAAGGCAAACCCTTTGCGTCTTCATCCGCGCCCGGAGCTTCACCCACCACCATCAAAGGCGCGTGCTCTACGCCATCAGAGAACACTGTTTGGGTGCGGCTTTCACACAGGCTACACGCCCTGCAAACTGAAACGGTCTGGCGCAGTTCACTTAAACTTGGCGCTTGATTGACCGCGGCTTGTGCCGGGGTAGTTGTGGTGTTTTTCAATTCCCAAACGGGGCCCAGCCCCATTGCACCAAACAGTTCTGCCTTGCTGCGCGGCTGATTCATGCAAGTGCTCCGAAACGTTTGAACATGACCAATGCATCTTCCCTGCCCGCGTGGGCCGGGTAATAATTTTTTCGTGCGCCGATCAACTTGAATCCTTCTTTTTCATACAATCCTTTCGCTTCCGCATTGCTGGGGCGTACTTCCAGCAACATGCCGATGGCGTTGGCCAATTTTGCCTGACCAATCCCCCACTGTAACAGGTGCTTGCCATGGCCCTTTCCCTGCAAGTCGGCGCGAATCGACAAATTCAGCAAATGAAATTCGTCCACCACATGCATCATGACAATGTAGCCAACCAGTTCTTCATCCAGCCACAGGCAGTGCATGTGGTAGCCCGCCCGCATGGAATCCAGAAAATTGCGGTGTGTCCAAGGAAACTCGTAAATCTGGTTTTCAACCAGAATTACAGTGGGTACATCCGCCTCGGTCATGGGTCGAATACTAAACTGCGCCATGCTTCAAAGCCAATCGTTCAGAAGTAGTTTGAGCCACTTTGTCCCGCACATACAAGGGCTGGCAATCAAATGGTGTGGCAACGCGCCCCGCATTGAATTCCTGCCAGGCAAGGCATGCCAGTTGAACAGCTGACACTTCGCCTTGCCGTATTCCTGAAACAGGCGAAGCAAGCAGGGCAAACAAATGTGCATCACAAACCGCAGGGCCTTGCAGATTTGGCAGTGCATTCATGGCCAGCAAATAAGGGGGTTCAACCCATTGCGTTCCCTGCGCTGATCGCTGAATTTTCGCAGCGTAAATTTCGTTCAGGCGGGCATCAATCAAAACCGCAAGCGGCTCGGCTTGTTCAAGTTGGGGCAGCATGCATTCAAAACTGGTCAAGGTGACCACAGGCACTTGCCAGGCCACGGCCAAACCCTGGGCAATGCCACACGCTGTTCGCAAACTGGTGAACCCTCCTGGCCCTATGTCTGCTGCAATTGCAGCGCATTGAGTGGCTTGCAAGCCTGCCGCTTGCAAATGCTGCTCAAGCTTGGGCAAAAGCTGGGCTGACTGGCTTTTGTAATCCACAATTTCATAGTTGAACAAAGTTTGCGCGGCAGCCCCACTGTCAAGGGGCTCAGCCGCCGCCGCAACCTTGGCCACACCGGAACTGGTGCTGATTGCCAGAATAAAACGTGCTGCCACCATTAATTGCCCTTCACCATCAACACCACTGCCTGCGCCTCAATCGCTTCCTTGCGCCCAAGGTAGCCCAGGGTTTCGTTGGTTTTGGCCTTGATGTTCACTGCATCTGGCGGCAAGCCGCACAAGGCGCTCAAGCTTTCATGCATGGCTACCATATGGGGTGCCAGCTTGGGGCTTTGACAAATCAGTGTTGAATCCACGTTGATCAAGCTGAAACCTTTTTGTTTGGCTTTGTGGATCACGGTTTTCAATAGCACACCACTGTCGGCACCTTCAAACTGCGGGTCTGTGTCAGAAAAATGCGAGCCAATGTCGCCCATCGAGCAAGCACCCAAAATGGCATCAGTTACCGCATGCAACAAGGCATCCGCATCGGAATGACCCAGCAATCCGAATTCAGACGGAATGTGTACGCCACCCAAAACAAGCTTTCGACCCGCAACCAAACGGTGCACATCATAGCCCTGCCCTACACGCAGGCGGCTGATTTCACTCATTGTGCGTTCTCCTGATTCAAGCCCAGCAACCGGGCCACAACGCGCAAATCATCGGCCTGGGTAATTTTCATGTTCTCAATGTGCCCCGGCACAACAAGGGGCCCAATGCCCATGGTTTCAATGGCGCTGGCATCGTCGGTCAACTGAAGACCTTTGTAAATACATTCCGAAATCGCCATGCCCAAGGCCTGCGCGCGGAACATTTGTGGTGTTTGGGCCGCCCACAACTGGTCACGAGGCACAGTGTGCTGGGCAATTACCTCGCCTTCTTCAGCCACTGTGGTTTTTTTCAGGGTATCTGCCACTGGCAGGGCCAGCAAACCACCTGCAACATGCTCACTGGCCTGGTCAATCAAAGCCTTCAGGGCTGCTGCATTCAGGCCGGGGCGCGCGGCATCATGCACCAACACCCAGTCTGTTTCATTGATCATGAAGTTTTCAAGCAGAAGGTTCAGTGCGTTCAAAACCGTATTCACACGTTCCAAACCAGCCACAGGCAAACACTTGACTTTGGGGTTGTTCGCGAACAATGCCTGGGCCATCGAGTCTTCCTGGGCCACCACCACAAACACTTTATCGACGCGTGGGTCTGCCAAAAGCGCTTGCACGCTGCGTTCCAGCACGGTTTTCCCACCCAGCAGGGCGTACTGCTTGGGAGTGCTGCCCCCAAAACGGCGCCCTGCACCACCTGCGGGCACCAATCCAAAATACCTGGCAGCTTTTGCCATGAAAGTGTGTTCCTATGTCGGCACTTGCCGCCGTATAATACGGGCCTTGATTCATCGACCCAAAACCCGAACTTGAAGCCCACTGGAAAACCAGCACGGTTGCAGTATCCAAGCGGGCAAACTTTATGCTGTCACATTTTACTTCTTCTTTTCAGTTAACCGGTGGGCACAGGCTCAGCTTGGCACATCCGCCCGGCAGTGCCGATGCATTTTTGCTGGCCCAGTTGTGCACACAGGCCCAGCAACATGACAGGCTGTGCCTGATCACCTGCGCCAACCCGCATGACGCCACCCGCCTGCAAGAAGAAATCGCCCTATTTGCCCCGGGCTTGAAGGTGCATTACCTGCCCGATTGGGAAACATTGCCCTATGACAGTTTGTCAGCCCACCAGGATTTGGTGTCTGAACGCCTGGCCACACTGTACCAAACCCAGCAAGGCGATCTGGATGTGCTGATAACCGCAGCCAGCACCGCCATTCAAAAACTGGCACCACCGTCGTTTTTGGCAGGCAGCACGTTTTATTTCAAAACTGGCGACAAGCTGAATGAGAAAAAACTGCGGGAGCAACTCACAATTGCAGGCTACAGCCATGTTTCACAAGTAATGACCCCCGGCGAATACTGTATACGCGGTGGCATTATCGACCTGTTTGCCACTGGCACTGCGCTGCCCTTTCGCATTGACTTGTTCGACAATGAAATTGAATCGATCAAAACATTCGATGTAGACACGCAGCGCAGCCTGTACCCGGTGCGTGAAATGCGCCTGTTGCCCGGCCGCGAATACCCGATGGACGAACAAAGCCGCGCGCAATTTCGCAGCAAGTGGCGTGAACGCTTCGAGGGCGATCCTTCCAAAATTTCAATTTACCGCGACATGGGCACTGGCGTGGCCAGCGCAGGCATTGAATATTACCTGCCCCTGTTCTTTGAAAACACGGCCAGCCTGGTTGATTACCTGCCCGAGAAAGAACTGGTGTTCATTCAGCACGGCGATGTAGACCAGGCCCTTCAAACCTTTGCGGCCGACACACAAAGCCGCTTCGACTTTTTGTCGAAGGACATTCAGCGCCCTATTCTGCGACCTTCAGAAATTTACCTGAATGCCAATGAATTTTTCAGCAGTTTTGAGAATGCTGCACGCGTGAATTTGTCGGCCTCGAAAAATGCCTTGGTGCCCGAATACAGCGGCGCACTGCTGCCCGATTTGGCTGCCGACCGCAAGGCTGACGACCCCATTCACAAGTTTCGAAACCTGGTTGAACGCACGGGGGCCGGCAGCTACAAACAAGTAATTATGGTGGCGCCCAGCGACGGCCGCCGCGAAACCCTGAATCAGTATTTTCTGGAACACAAACTAAAGCCCTACCAAACCGAAACGCTGCAAGGCGCACTGGAAAGTGGCGAACGCTTTGTGTTGTGCACCGCCGTGCTGGATCAAGGTTTTGGCGTGCACCGCGGGCTGGAAGCGCAAGTTGCATTTGTTACTGAAACTGAGTTGTTCTCGCTGTCGCCACGCCGCCGCGGTGCACGCAGACAACAGGAAAGGCAAAGCAACGTTGAATCGATGATTCGGGATTTGTCTGAGCTGAAAATCAGCGACCCGGTGGTGCACCAACAGCATGGCATTGGCCGATACAAAGGCCTGATCAGCATGGACCTTGGGGAAGGTGCATCTGAATTTCTGCACCTTGAGTACGCCAATGGTTCCAACCTGTTTGTACCAGTGGCCCAATTGCATGTGATTGCACGCTACAGTGGCGCAGACCCCGAAAGCGCACCCGTACACGCACTGGGTTCAGGCCAGTGGGAAAAAGCGAAAAAGAAAGCTGCGAAAATGGTGCGCGACACCGCCGCTGAATTGCTGAATTTGTACGCCCGCCGGGCACTGCGCAAAGGTCACGAATTCAAGCTGAGTATTGGCGACTACGAAGCCTTTGTTGAAAAATTCGGCTTTGAAGAAACAGCCGACCAGGCCGCCGCCATTCGCGCCGTGATTGCGGACATGACATCGCCCCGCCCCATGGACCGACTGGTGTGTGGCGACGTGGGTTTTGGTAAAACTGAAGTGGCCCTGCGCGCAGCCTTTGTCAGCGTGATGGATGGCAAACAGGTGGTACTGCTGGCGCCCACCACATTGCTGGCCGAGCAACACTTTCAAACTTTCTCGGATCGGTTTTCAGATTGGCCTGTGAAGGTGGTGGAATTGTCGCGGTTTAAATCGCCCAAAGAAATTCGTGATGCGGTGGAATTGATCAACACCGGGCGGGCCGACATCATTATCGGTACGCACAAAGTGCTCAGTTCAGACGTAGAATTTTCACGCCTTGGCCTGGTAATTATTGATGAAGAACACCGCTTTGGTGTGCGCCAAAAAGAGGCGCTTAAAAACCTGCGTGCCGAAGTGGATGTGCTAACCCTAACCGCCACGCCCATTCCTCGCACGCTGGCCATGAGCATGGAAGGCATTCGAGATTTCTCAGTGATTGCCACCGCACCGCAGCGTCGCCTCTCGATTAAAACATTCGTGCGCCGTGAAACTGACAGCGTAATTCGTGAAGCCGTGTTGCGTGAATTGAAACGCGGCGGGCAAGTGTACTACCTTCACAACGAAGTGGACACCATCGAGAATCGCCGCGAGGCGCTTGAAAAAATTCTGCCTGAAGCACGCATTGGTATTGCCCACGGGCAAATGAATGAACGCGACCTTGAGCGCGTGATGCGCGATTTTTATCAGCAACGCTTCAATGTGCTGTTGTGCACCACCATTATTGAAACTGGCATTGATGTGCCCACCGCCAACACCATTGTGATTCACCGCGCCGACAAATTCGGCCTGGCGCAGCTGCACCAGTTGCGCGGCCGCGTGGGCCGTTCCCACCACCAGGCCTATGCCTACATGATGGTCAACAATGAAGACGGCTTGAGCAAAAACGCCGAGCGCCGCCTGGAAGCCATCACCATGATGGAAGACCTGGGCAGCGGCTTTTATCTGGCCATGCACGACCTGGAAATTCGGGGTGCTGGCGAAGTGCTGGGTGCCAACCAAAGCGGCAATGTGCACGAAGTGGGCTTCCAAATGTACACCGACATGCTGAACCACGCTGTGCGCAGTTTGCGTGCTGGCAAGGAACCCGATTTGACCGCACCGCTGAACGCCACGGTAGAAATTAACTTGCACACCCCCGCCCTGTTGCCCGAAGATTATTGCCCCGATGTGCATGAACGTTTAACCCTGTACAAGCGTTTGGCCAGCACCGAAGAAATGGACTTTGTTTCAGAAGTACAGGAAGAACTGATTGACCGTTTCGGCAAATTGCCCGAAGCCGCCACGGCGCTGCTCGAAACACACCGCCTGCGCATTTTGGCCAAGCCCCTGGGCATTGCGAAAATTGACAGCTCAACAGACGCCACCGTGGTGCAGTTTGATGCTCAACCGAATGTGGATGCTGGCAAAATCATCCTGATGATTCAAAAAGAAAAAGACATGAAACTGGCCGGGGCTGAACGCTTGCGCATCACGCGCAGTTTTCCAAAAGTAAGCGACCGTGTACAGTTTCTCAAAGGCCTGATTAAACAATTGGTGTGAGCAAATGAACAGGTACCGCATGCACAACTGGTGTACCCCTTGGCTCATGGTGCTGCTGGCCATCGGCGTATTTGCGGCCGCACAAAATGCGCATGCACAAGCTGAATACGACGAGGGCATTCGCGTTTACAAGGCATTGTTACCCAAAGCCGAAGCTGGTGATGCAGAAGTTCAAACCACCTTGGGCATGATGCGCTTGCGTGGCGACGTGGTGCCGCGCGATTTAAAAGTAGCACGGGTTTGGCTGGGCAAGGCAGCGGTGCAAGACCACACCCCTGCCCAATACTATTTGGGCCAATTGTTGATGCTGGACGTATTCGGCGCCAACGCCAGCGACCTTCACAAACAACTCGCAGAGGGCTTGGGCTGGCTTCGTAAAGCGTCGCGGGAACAACACCAGCCCTCGCAGTTGCTATACGCCAAAACACTGCTGCAAAGCACGCTTGAACGCCCTTACGGACACAGCAAAGTGGAAGCACAACAACACTTGAATGCTTGCGCAGAAACGCATCTTCAGTGCACCCAATTTGCTTTGGAGTTACTGGACAACAACCAGCAAGAAGCGTATTGCCCGAAATCTGATTTGTGTGAACAGAAAAAACGTTTGCTTTACATGTTGGCCAACGCCGAAGACAGCCATGCACGGTATCGATTGAGCAAGTTCGAAGGCGAAGACCGCATGTTCTGGTTGCGTCGCGCTGCACGCCTGGGGCACCCTCAAGCCAGTTTCGAGCTGGCCGAACGGGTGCTCAACAACCAGGTTCCGCTTCAACCCGAAGACCCGGCTGTGCTGACGCTGCTCAATTCCGCTGCACAACAAGGCGTCATTGAAGCCATGCATTTGCTCGGCAGCCTGCTTCATGAAGGAACCCGATTTCCTGTCAACAAGCCCCTCGGGTTACAATGGCTGAACCTTGCGGCGCAACGGGGTCACGAACCTTCAAAGCAACTCTTGGCACAACTTCAAGAGCCCGCCGGCAATATTCCTGCAAATGACAAGGTAGAATCCGCGCAACCCACGGAGAGCACACCATGAGCCGACTATTTTTTTCCTCTCGAACATTGACCACTGCACAAGTGCACACTGCCCTGGATGCACTTAGCCTGCCCACACTGGGCATAGAAGTGGTTGACCAACAAGCCTGCATTGAAATTCCGGAAGCCTACACGCTGCCCAAAGCTGCTATTACCGACACATTGCGGCCATTAAGCCATACTCACCATTTCGACTTTGCCATTCTGGAAAGTGAATTTCAAGCCAATGAGTTCAAACTGCTGGCCATGGACATGGACAGCACCCTGATCACCATTGAATGCATCGATGAAATAGCCGACTTTGCTGGCAAGAAAAAAGAGGTTTCTGAAATTACCGAAGCTGCCATGCGGGGCGAAATCAAAGACTTTTCCGAAAGCCTGAACCGCCGGGTGGCCTTGCTCAAGGGCGTGCCGGAAAGCGCCTTGAATGCTGTGTTCGAAGAGCGTCTGCGCTTGTCCCCGGGGGCAGAAGAATTGATTGCCTACGCCAAAGCCAACAAATGGAAAACATTGCTGGTCAGCGGTGGTTTCACTTTTTTCACCGACAAAATGAAAGAAGTGCTGGGGCTGGATTACACCCGTTCCAACACACTTGAAATTGTGGAAGGCCATTTGACTGGCCGCGTGCTGGGCACCATAGTAGACGCGGAGGTAAAGCGCCAAACCGTGCTTGAAACCTGTGAACTGATCGGCTGCGACCCTTCCCGTGCCATTGTGGTGGGCGACGGATCCAACGACCTGAAAATGATGAAAATTGCGGGTGCCAGCGTGGCTTTTCATGCCAAGCCGGTGGTGCAGGAAAAAACCGACTTCTGCATCAACCACGGTGGGCTCAACACCATTTGCAAGTGGTTTGAAGCGAATATCTAAAAGCAAAATGCCCCTTATCTGAACTTTCTTGAACTGACATGCAACACAGTCCAACCGCTGCCGTTGGACCCTGTGTTACATGTCAAAACTTACCAAACAAAACCCTGTAATAAAAACCGCTCTGCTTGAGCACCGCCATTGGCTCAAAACGATCGTTGTTTTCAGTGCCGCCATCAACCTGTTGGCACTCACCCCCAGCATTTACATGCTGCAGGTGTACGACCGCGTACTGAGCAGCCAAAGCCACTCCACGCTTATTGCATTAACCGCATTAATCATAGGCATGTATGTGCTTGCGGCCACACTTGAACACCACCGGGCAGCCACCCTGACCCGGATTGGCAATGCGCTGGAACAACAACTGATCGGCAGGCTGCACACCGCCGCATTTCAGCGCGCCCTTAAAACCCAGGGTAAGGACAACACCGGGCAAGCCATTCGCGATTTCACACTGATCCGTCAGTTCATGACAAGTCAGGGTGCCATCGCCCTGTTCGACACGCCTTGGGTATTGTTCTACGTCGCCCTGTTGTTCGCCTTTCACCCCCTGTTTGGCGTCATGGCGCTGTGCTGTGTGGGCATATCCCTGGGGCTAAGCTGGATGCATTTGCGCAGCACACGGCGCCACGACGAGCAAAGCAACTCGGTTGGCATTCTTAGCGCAAACACCATGAACTCCACACTTCAGAACTCCAACTCCATTCAAGCCATGGGCTTGCTGCCCGCCATGCAATCAAACTGGCTGAACATTCAAGAGCAGCAAACAGGCCACCACACCCAATCAGCCGACGCCACTTCTGTTTGGAGCAATAGCAGCAAATACTTTCGCATGTTTGTCCAAAGTGCCGCACTGGGCCTTGGGGCCTACCTGGTGCTGGACAACGCCCTGACCGGCGGCATGATGATTGCAGCGTCTATTCTGATCGGCAAAGCACTTGCCCCCGTTGACACGCTGGCATCAGCCTGCAAGGCATGGACCAGCGTGCGCCAAGCCCATGAACGCGTCAACCAGCTGCTAAATAATACGCCACAGCCCGAAGAGTCAACGAACCTGCCAACCCCCAAGCCCAGCATTGAATGCCGCAATATGTATGTGGCAGCGCCTTTGTCGGGCCAGTGGCTTTTGAAAAACATCCAGCTACAAATACCTGCAGGCAGCACTGTCGGCGTGATCGGCCCAAGTGGATCGGGCAAAACCACCCTGCTTCACGCACTGGCGGGTATTCTGCCCGTGGCGCAAGGTCGCCTTGAAATGGATGGCGCCGACATTGCACAGTACCCGCGCAGCCAACTGGGCGCATGGACTGGTTACCTGGCCCAACATGTTGAACTGTTTGAAGGCACGGTTGCACAAAACATTGGCCGCTTTGAGCACGACAACGATCAACACATTGTGCAAGCCGCAATGGCTGCTGGCGTACACCAGCTTGTACTTAAATTGCCCAAAGGCTACGACACACCACTGGGTGCACAAGGCGAAGGCCTTTCAGGCGGCATGCGACAACGCATCGGGCTTGCCCGCGCCCTGTACAAAAACCCGCAACTGTTGCTGCTCGATGAACCCAATGCCCACCTTGATGAAGCCGGTGAAGCCGCGCTGGCCAAGGCCATCGTGCAGCATCAACAACAAGGCAACACCGCCATTCTGGTGACCCACAAAAAATCGATTCTGCGGGTTTGCAACAAACTGCTGGTTCTCAACGACGGCGAAGTGTCCGTGTATGGAAACACCCCGGAAGTGCTTGCGCACTTGCAACAACAACCCACGCCGTTGACCCAGGTGAAGCATGCATAAACACCTCGATATCAAAACAGTATCTCGCAGGGGCCTGCTGACCCTGCTGGTGGGCTTCATAGGGTTTGTATTGTGGAGCAGCCTGGTCGCAATGGACCGGGGTGTTGTGGTCACCGGTACCCTTACCTTCCAGGGGGAACGTAAAACAATCGTTCACCCCCATGGCGGCGTGATTGAAAAAATATGGATCAGCGAAGGCCAATTGGTGCAACAAGGTCAAACACTGGTCAGCCTGAACACCACAGACAGCCAGACCCAACTGAATGCCTTTCAAGTTCAACGCCAGGCCTTGATGGCAAAAATGGAACGGCTTGAAAAAGAAACAGGCCACAAGCCAGCCAAAACCAATGCGCCACAGGAACAACCCAACACGCCAGATCAGTTTCAGGCACGGCAACAGGCAGCGGAAACCTTGCTGTATCAAAACCGGCAACGCGCCCTGCAAAATGAAATCCGCATGCTGGAACTGGAAAGCAACACCGCGCAAAGCAGCCTGACTGCACTAAGCGAGGCAAAGCGCAGCAAACAACTTCAACTGGAACGGCTAAAGCAACAACAGCTTGGACTTACCGACATGGTTGCAAAAGGCTACATGCCCGCCAACCGGCTTGTTGAACTTCAAGGGCAAATCAGCACGCTTGAAGTTGCACTGTCTCAAGACGACATTCAAATCAGCCAACTGGGCGGCACCATACGCAATGCGCAACTAAAAAAGCAGCAACTGCACAACCAACTGCAAACTGAAAGCCAAACCGTGTTGGCCGATGCACAAGCCGAATTGGCTGCGCTGGATGAACAAATTCAACGCATTGCCTTTGTTGTGCATCACACCAACATTCAAAGCCCGGTGGCCGGGCAAGTGTTGGGGTTGAAGCTGTTCACACAGGGCAGCGCCATGCCCGCCAACACCCCGATCATGGACATTGCACCCAAGGCAAGCGAACTTGAAATTAGCGCCGAACTGGAACCTTCGCTGGTGGATCAAGTAAAAACCGAACAGATGGTGACCATACGATTCAGTGCCTTAAAAACCGCACAAACACTGGAAGTTCAAGGTGTTCTAGACCATGTTGGCGCAGACCAACTGACCAACCCCGCCACAGGCATTGCCTACATTCCAGTAAAAATCAACCTTGACCCACAGGCCTTGCAACAGATTGCACAGCACCGCATACAGGCCGGTGTGCCAGTTGAATTGTTGGTGGTAACAGGCGAACAAACCCTGATGCAGTATTTGTTCAAACCCATATCAGACCGGCTTTTCAGCGCCATGCGGGAACATTGACACCATGGCGAATATTTTAAAACGATTGATGATTGTGTTCTGCTGCTGTGCGCTTGCACCCAATGCGTTGGCCCAAAGTGTTGAACAACTGCTGCAACAAGCCATTGAAACATCGCCCGAAGTGGCCAAGGCCAAAGCTCAATTGCTGGTGGCAACGGCTGACCTGAAAATAAGCAAAGCCAGCTGGCTTCCCCAGGCAAGTGCCCGCTTGTACAACGGTGTGGGCGACACCAAGCAATCCAACCCATTTTCAAGCCAGCGCAATGCCAACGAGAACATTCAGAACAACAGCGTTTCTGTGCAACAAAATATTTACAACAAACCCGCGTCCATTCAAATTGAACAAACACAGCTGACCGTGCAGGAAGCCGAGCTGCGCCACGCATTGGCCATTCAAAGCACCATTCAAAACTGGGTGGAAAAATTAATGCAATGCAAGCAAGTCAGCTTGAGGTTGAAGCTGGCTGAACAAAAAGCACACACCGCGTTGCTTAAAAAAACACAAACCGAGCAAAGTTTGAAACATGGGGAAAGCAGCGCACTGGAACTGGCCAATGCGTTAACAGACCTATCACTGCGCCAAGCGGAACTTGGAGAAGCAAAGCACATGCTGGCGCAAAAGCTATGGGAAATTTCGCAGCTGACCGGCCAGACGATTGAGGCAAGCCGAATCGACAAAATGGAGTTCACCATACCGGGGAAATTGATCAGTGACCGTGAAATTGAACACCGCATAATTCGACAAAACCTGAACCTGAAAATTCAAAGCCTTTATACCGATGTTGCCGAACTGGAAATAAACAAAGCCAAGGGGCAACACTACCCTACCGTGAAGCTGGTTGCACAGAACACCCAAAGCCAGTCTGAAACAGCAAGCACCTTGGGCAACCGGGTTAAACAAAACGTGGTGGCACTTCAGGTGGACATTCCCCTGTTCAACGGCTTTGCAACCCAGGCACAAACAGAGAAAGCTTCGGCCAGTTTGAATAAACAACAAGCCGATTACGAAAACACCCTGAACCAGGCCATGCGGGAAGCATGGACTGCGATGCGGCAACTGGGTGGCGCAACCGAACTGTTAACAGCCTATGGGCAGGCAATGGAATCAGCCACACAGCAACAAGAGGCGATTGAAACTGCAATTAAGCACCAATTGGCCACCCCTTTTGATTTGGCACAAACCAGGGAAAAGCTGGCTGAACTGCAATTAAAGAAACTTGAACATGTGATGGCAGCAAACAAGGCTTATTTGCAGGTTCAGGAATTGATTGGTGAGTTGAATGTGGAAAATGCAGCGGAAAGAATTTCAGCGATTGGGAAAGAACAGTGAGTAACCCTGAATAGTGGAGTTAACTTGACCATTTTTGTGATCTTTTGACAAGCTTGTATTCTGACGTGTAGTGCAAAAGCATCGATTCTTCGAAAGGACAAGCACCCCATGGTTACCACTAAACCTCAAACAATACTGCCCAAACGCTTAAAGGCACAGCAGAGAAACAGCGGGGGCCATCATCGAACACTTGAAGGCGGGACACAAAATGCAGCGCAACTGGCTCAAAGGCTACCTTGAAGGCATCATCGCGTCAGTGCTGGCTGCTGCCAGTGGCTTCAATTTGAAGAGAATTCAGGAGCAACGTACTAAATTTTAAGTACATTGATTGTAAAAAAAAATTTACAAACTAAAGAAGTTAACTTAAATTTTTATTATAAATTAAAATTAAAAAAGGATAAAACATGAAGAAACTTAAATACTTTGGAAATTATATCATATTAATTTATATTATATCGCTCTCCTTTGCAACAATTTGGAATGAAATTAACCCATCACAAACCACCGCATTCGTTTACTTTTTCCTACCATTAGATAATGGATTTACAGAAAATTCTTTTGTTAGATATAGAATGCTTTTATGGATTACATCAACGATAGTCTTTTTATTTTTAACAATAATCATTGGTTATTTTGGAATACTCGGCACCGATATGGATAAATTTAAATTAATGCCTTGGTGGAATCCGTTATTTTATATTATTTTGATAGCAACCGGCTGGATCTTTTACCCGATTATATTCCTTTGTACATACTGCGTAACCAGCAATGATTTAGTTTATTTTATTTTAACGGTTCTACTTTTTCTTGCCATGCAGATTTTTGCTCAGGCAGTAATATTAAAAACTCAAATTTTGCTAGGATTAAAGTAAATGTCAACAACTGAAACCAACGACCAAAAAATCATTGCTGAGTATGCCAACCAAATTACGGAGTATCTTTTTGGGAAAAATTTTAACTTCACCCCAGATGGTTGGGATATAAGTGGAGGTACGATTGCAATCACCGAAGAAATGGGTAGCGCCCTTAATAACTTATTTAGTAGCTGGTCAGATAGAAATGAACGTAAAGCACTTCTATATGAGCGGGCAGCAAAAGTAATTACCGATGCAGAAGTTCAAATTGGCAAGCTATCCAGTGGTGCTACGTCAGAGGCTGCTGCAATCAAGAGGACTGCTCAAGTAGCAGCGGAGAGCATGCGTGAAATGGGGGACCTCGCTGCCAGAGGAATCCCTGTAGAAGGTGCTACCAGCCCCGCAAACATGGCACGTGCAGCCCAATATATGGCCGCTTTTTCCAAGGTTGCTGGTAGTGCACTGGCTCTTGGTCAACTGGGCTTAAAAACTTACGATGCTGCAATTGGAGAAACAACAGTCCACGATGTGATGGGCACAGCAGTTGGAGGGATCGTGGGTATAGGGGCCGGGCTCGCAGTTGAAGGCCTAGCCCTGTTTTTTGGAGTCACCTTTTTGCCAACCATAGCAATTGCCGCAGTTGCTATCGGTGCTGGTTTTGTCTTTGGCAAAATAGGTCAAGCTATATATGACCAAAGGGGCCAAGGGCTCACTGATTTTTTGGCAGATACAGGTCGTTGGTGGGGTGATGCCATATACAATTGGATACACCCTGAGGACTTGATACAAGACTGGAACATCGCCAAGCACACCCTGTCCCCACTCATTCTCGACCTCGATGGTGACTTTGTTGTTGAAACACAAAGTAAAACCGCAGGCATTCACTTTGACCACGCAGGCGACGGCTTTGCCGAATCCACCGGCTGGGCGGGCAAGGACGACGGCCTGCTGGTGCGCGACCTCAATGGCGATGGTGCGATCAACAACGGCGGCGAACTGTTTGGCAACAACACCCGCTTGAGCAACGGGCAAAAGGCCGAGAACGGTTTTGAAGCACTGGCCGACCTGGACAGCAACCGCGATGGAAAAATCAACAGTGCCGATGCCGCATGGAACACCCTGCGTGTGTGGAAAGACGCCGACAGCGACGCACAAACCGACACTGGCGAACTGCTCACCCTGGCTGATGCGGGCGTGAGGGAAGTCAACCTGGCTTACACCGACACATCCGGCACCCCAGACCAACACGGCAATGAGCACAAACAATCCGGCAGCTACACCACCACCGCTGGCACCACACACGCAGTTCACGATGTCTGGTTCGGCACCGACAACTGGAACACGATTGACCAAAGAACACCCATTGAACTGAGCAGCACCGTGGCTGCAATGCCTGAAGTCATCGGCGCCGGTATGCTGGGCAGCTTGCGCCAAGCCATGATGCGCGATGCCAGTGGGCAACTGATTGCCGCGGTCAATGCCTACCTGAACACAAGCAACCTGGGCCAGCGTGACAACCTGCTTCAAGACGTGTTGTACCGCTGGGCTGGCGTATTTGAACAAGACCCCGCCATTCGTGGCCCCTTCCTCGACGATGGCCGCAAACTCGCCGTATTGGAAACCTTCTTCGGCGAAAAATATGTACAACTTGGAGGGGGCCGGACTGGCCCCACCATCAATGACCCCGGCCCCGACGCAGCCATGGCACTTGTGTCCCTGTTTGACAAAGTGGCCGCCAACCTGGGTGCACAACTGGCTGCACAAACCCACGATCTTCCTTTTTACAATGCCATTAGCCTGAACTGGGACAAAAGCACCCAAACCTTTGCCATCGATGCCTCGGGTGTCGAGACATTGATTCGCGACATTCATTCACAAAACCCCCAGCAAGCGTTCGAAAAATTGGCGCAGTTCATTTTTAACTTGCAAGCACTGGGCACAACCGAAGTGCTCAATAGCCTGGCCATGTCAGGAAACCCGCGAGGCGATGAAGTCGACCAACTACTGGCCCGGGCTACATGGCGCTTGGGCACAATGAACGACGATCAAATCAGGGATGACGTTAACCAAGACAGCTTTTTGTTTGGCTGGAAGGGTAACGACACAATGTACGGTGGCTCAGGTAACGACACCTTGGATGGTGGCGCTGGCAACGACAAGCTGGACGGCGAAGACGGCAATGACACCCTGCAAGGCGGTTATGGCGATGATCAGTTGACAGGCAGCAATGGCAGTGACACCTTTGTTTACCTGAAAGGCGACGGCCGCGACACCATTTCCCTAATGAGAAATGAATCCAACGACACGGAAACACTGAAGTTGATTGACCTGCAGCCTGACCAGGTGAAGTTCTTCAAGCAGGGCCGAGACCTTTTAATCCAGGTGTCTCCATCAAGCAGCGATGTGATCCGCATTAAGGGGCATTTCAATGCCTTTGGCACGGGTCAGCATTATCTGGATCAAATCGAATTCGCCGATGGCAGCGTGATGAACAGCAGTACGTTCAGCACCATGGCCACGGCGTATGTGAACAAATTGAACACGATTAAAGGAACCAGCGCGTCAAAGCCGGTGAAGGGCAGCAAGTTAAATGACGCCATTTATGCCGGTGCCGGTGACGACAAGCTGACCGGTGGCATTGGCGATGATTTGCTAGTTGGGCAAGCCGGCAATGACACCTATGTGTTCAAAAAGGGCCATGGGCGCGACACCATTGATGTGTTGAAAGGCACAAAAAACGGCTTTGCCGAATTTGAAACCCTTCAATTGACGGACATCAGCTCAAGCGATGTGGTTCTGACCAGAAACAAAAACGATCTGTTTGTTGCGTTCAGCAACAGCCCGAACGACCAGATTCGCGTCATCAACCATTTCCAGAAAACCGACAAAGGTGCTGCGGCCATTGATTCGATTGTGTTTGCGGATGGCACCACCTGGAATGCCAGCACCATTCGCGAGAAAGTGATTGCCGCCACTCCGGGCAATGATCGATTCCAGGGCTATGGCACGGGCGACCTAATGCACGGCGGTGATGGCGATGATGAACTGTATGGCAATGCCGGAAACGATACCTTGTATGGTGACAAGGGCAATGATGAACTGGATGGCGGCATTGGGGATGACACCTTACAGGGCGGCTTGGGCAATGATGTGCTAGATGGTGGCCGTGGCAATGACACCTTTGTGTTTGGCAAGGGCGATGGCAGGGACACAATTTTTGTAGCCGGGCTGGAGGGCACCGACGCCAACGAAACACTGGTGCTGCGCGACATCAACAGCACCGATGTGAATCTGCTTCAATACGATGGTTCGCTGTACGTGCAGCACAAAGGATCGACCGCTGACCACGTGGAAATTTTTGATCATTTCCACAACACCCGCGATCAGATCGATCAAATCATTTTTGCAGATGGCGTTACCTGGGATGTCGCCACCATCAACGCCAACACGGTGGAGGTTGCGCAAAACCCGGATTACGTTTGATTGATTTGAATCTGAAAAACACAAAAGGGCATTCGAGTTATGAATGCCCTTTTTCTTTTTTACATCCGCTCAAAAATCGCTGCAATACCCTGACCACCGCCAATACACATGGTCACCAGTGCATAACGGCCTTCAACACGTTGCAGTTCATACAGCGCTTTCACGGTGATGATTGCGCCAGTGGCACCAATGGGGTGACCAATCGAAATACCTGAACCGTTCGGGTTCACTTTAGCGGGGTCCATGCCCAATTCTTTCGTCACAGCGCAAGCTTGTGCCGCAAACGCTTCATTGGCTTCAATCACGTCCATGTCTTCAATTTTCAAGCCGGCTTTTGCCAAGGCTTTTTTGGTTGCAGACACTGGGCCAATGCCCATAATGGTGGGCTCAACACCTGTGTTGGCATAGGCCACCAAACGCGCCATGGGCTTTTTACCGGCCTTCTCAGCAGCGCCACGTTCCATCAACAACACAGCGCCTGCGCCGTCGTTCAAACCAGAAGCATTGCCTGCTGTTACTGTGCCGTCTTTCTGGAATACGGTTTTCAGCTTGGCCATGCCTTCAACGGTTGCGTCGCCACGCACGTGTTCGTCGGTGTCGAACATCACTGGGCCTTTGCGGGTTTTTACTTCAATCGGCAAAATCTGCGCTTTGAAATAACCGTTTGCAATGGCATTGGCTGCGCGCTTGTGACTTTCAACGGCCAGGTTGTCTTGGTCTTCGCGGCTTACATTGAATTCTTTGGCCACGTTTTCAGCGGTCACACCCATGTGAATTACATGGAAGGGGTCGTGCAGCGCACCCACCATCATGTCGATGCCTTTCATGTCGCCCATGCGTGCACCCCAACGGGCAGCGGGCAACAGGTAAGGTGCTTTGCTCATGCTTTCGGCGCCGCCACCAATGGCCACATCGGCGTCGCCGAGCATAATGCTTTGCGCGGCAGTCACAATCGCTTGCAGGCCGGAACCACACAGGCGGTTCAGTGTCAGGGCTGGGGTTGATTTGTCCAAGCCACCCTCAATGGCGGCCACGCGAGACAAGTACATGTCGCGCGGCTCTGAATTCACCACATGGCCGAACACCACATGGCCCACCTGGTCGGCGCTTACACCTGCGCGTGCAACCACTTCTTTCACAACCATGGCGCCCAACTGTGTTGGGGAAAAGTCTTTCAAACTGCCACCAAAGTCACCAACTGCGGTGCGTACACCGGCTACAACCACAACTTCACGTGTCATTGCTCTATCTCCTTTTTTTATTAAACGACTCAGTTATACGATACTGCCCCACAGGTCGTGCTCATCGCAATCATCAATCAGTACATTGATAAAGTCGCCCGGCTTGGGTTGCAGGGTCTTGTTTTCAGGCATGGGTATAAACACATTGCCATCAATTTCAGGGGCATCGGCTTTGCTGCGCGCCACAATGCCCTCTTCGTCGGTTTCATCAACCAACACTTGCATCACCTTGCCCAGCTTGGCAACGTTCCGGCTCAGTGAAATTTTTTCCTGCAATTCCATCAGGCGCGCGCGGCGCTCTTCTTTTACTTCCTCGGGCACAGGGTTGTCCAGTGCATTGGCCACCGCACCATCCACGGGTGAATAAGCGAATACGCCTACGCGGTCCAGTTGCGCCTCTTCAATGAAGTCAAGCAGGTGCTTGAATTCGTCTTCGGTTTCACCGGGAAAGCCCGTAATAAACGTGCTGCGCAAGGTGATATCCGGGCAGCTTTCGCGCCACGCACGAATGCGTTCAATGTTGCGCTCGCCGCTTGCGGGGCGCTTCATGCGCTTCAGTACATCGGGGTGTGAATGCTGAAAGGGAATATCCAGGTAAGGAAGAATTTTACCCTCAGCCATCAACGGCACCACTCGGTCTACATGTGGGTATGGGTACACATAATGCATTCGCACCCAAATGCCCAGCTCACCCAGCTCTTCAGCCAATTGCTGAAATTGGGTTTTTACCGGGCGGCCATTCACAAAGTCGGTGCGGTATTTCAAATCGACACCATAGGCAGAGGTGTCTTGGCTCACCACCAGCAATTCTTTTACACCGGCTTTTTTCAGGCTTTCTGCTTCACGTATCACTTCACCAATTGGGCGAGAAACCAGATCACCACGCATGCTCGGAATAATACAAAAGGTGCAACGGTGGTTGCAGCCTTCAGAAATTTTCAAATAGGCGTAGTGTTTGGGTGTTAATTTCACACCGTGATCGGGCACCAAATCGATGAAAGGATCGTGCGGTTTGGGCAGGTGAATGTGCACTGCCTGCATCACCTCTTCCGTGGCATGCGGGCCAGTAACAGCCAACACTTTGGGGTGCAGGCTGGTGATCAAATCCTTGCCTTCATTGCCGTTCTTGGCACCCAGGCAACCGGTGACAATCACTTTGCCGTTGGCATGCATGGCCTCGCCAATGGCGTCCAGGCTTTCCTGCACGGCACTGTCAATAAAACCACAGGTGTTTACAACGATGAGGTCTGCCCCTTCATAGGAAGCGGACACGTTGTACCCCTCTACCTTTAACTGGGTCAGAATTCGCTCGGAATCCACAAGGGCCTTTGGGCAACCCAAAGAAACAAAGCCCACACTCGGTGGGCGCTTGGCAGAAAAGGTGTCGTCTTGCATATTCAGGTGTTACTTTTTCGTAGGATCCGGTTTGTCTTTGCCCGCACCTGGTGGCATACCGGTCATGCCAGGCATGCCGGGAAATTCACCCGGGTTTGGAAACTTGAAGTTTGTGAACATGCTGCGGGTCTGGTTTTGAAACTGGTCCTGCATCTGCACAAACATGTTTTTGCTTTGTTCAATGTAGTTGCTCATCATGCTTTGAATGACGGGCGTTTGCACACTCATGAACTGTGACCACAATTCCGGGTTGGCGAACTGACTGCCATCGGTCACGTTTTTGCCCTGATCCTGAAAGCTGTTCTGGATGTCCATGAACGCTTGCAGGTTCTTTTCAAGAAACGTGCCCATGATGCCTTGCATGGCATTGCCGTAAAAACGAATGATCTGCGAAAGCATCGGTGAAGTGAAAATGGGCACACCCACCGTTTCTTCTTCCAGAATGATCTGGAGCAAAATGCTGCGGGTCAAATCTTCAGTACTTTTCGCATCTACCACTTGAAAGCCTTCATTTTCCAACACCAATTGCTTCACATCTCCCAAGGTGATGTAACTGCTGGTTTGGGTGTCGTACAAACGGCGATTCGGGTACTTTTTGATCAGTCGTATTGCTTCAGCCATGCCTCTCATCTCTTTTTTGTGGTGTTATACGCCGCCGCACCTGCGTGGGTGAACGGTCTGGTTGCAGGTGCACTGCCATTACAAACAATCTTGCACAAACAAGCACTTACAAAAAACAAAGCACTGCACGCTTTTCAACGTGCAGTGCAACATCATACCGCCTTTTTGGCGCTTGGTTGCCGAAAATGTACCAAGCATTAACCCATGTGAAGGCCGCCGTTGAGCGAGAAGTCAGCACCGGTGGAGAAACCGGAGTCTTCAGAGGCCAGCCAGGCGCAAATTGAAGCGATTTCCTCAGGCGTACCCAAACGCTTCACGGGAATGGTGTTCACAATTTTTTCCAGCACATCGGGGCGAATGGCGCGAACCATGTCTGTGCCAATGTAACCGGGGGAAACCGTGTTCACCGTCACGCCCTTGGCGGCCACTTCCTGCGCCAGTGCCATGGTAAAGCCTCGCAAACCGGCCTTGGCTGTGGAGTAGTTGGTTTGACCAAACTGACCCTTCTGGCCATTTACCGATGAAATGTTGATGATGCGGCCAAAGCCCTGCTCGATCATGCCATTGATCACCTGCTTGGTGACGTTGAACAACGAGTTCAGGTTGGTGTCGATCACGGCAGACCAATCGTCGCGGCTCATTTTGACAAACGTACCATCGCGGGTAATACCAGCATTGTTCACCAGAATGGACACGGTGCCATGTTCGGCGCGTACCTTCTCGAATGCAGCAACAGTGCTGTCCCAATCGGCCACATTGCCTTCGCTGGCGTACACCTCGTAACCCGCACTGCGCATTTCACCCAGCCATTTTTCCTTGCGCGGTGAGTTGGGGCCACAACCCGCGATCACGCGGTAGCCAGACTCACACAACTTCTTGCAAATGGCAGTTCCAATGCCGCCCATTCCACCTGTTACGTACGCTACTTTTGGTTCACTCATGATTCACATCCCTTTCTGTTCATTAATTCAAAATTATCGCAACACAGCCAACGCCACGCCCATGCCACCACCAATGCACAACGAGGCCAAACCTTTTTTGGCATCGCGCTTGTTCATTTCATGGATCAAGCTGACCAGCACACGGCAACCTGACGCACCAATGGGGTGGCCCAAAGCAATTGCTCCACCATTCACATTGATCTTCGATGTGTCCCAGCCCATTTCCTTGTTCACCGCGCAGGCTTGTGCAGCAAAGGCTTCGTTGATTTCCATCAAATCCAGGTCAGCAGGCGTCCAGCCAGCCTTCTCCAAACACTTTGTAGACGCTGGCACCGGGCCCATGCCCATGATAGCGGGGTCCAGGCCAGCACTGGCATAGGCCTGAATTTTGGCCAGCACGGGCAAACCCAGCTCTTTGGCCTTGGCTGCGCTCATCAACATCACAGCGGCGGCACCATCGTTCAAACCCGATGCGTTGGCTGCGGTCACACTGCCCTCTTTTTTGAATGCAGGCTTCAAGGCGGTCATGTTGTCCAGCGTGGCGCCAAGGCGCGGAAATTCGTCAGTATCGAACACCACCGGGTCGCCCTTGCGCTGCGGAATGCTCAGCGGGAAAATCTCATCTTTAAACCGGCCTGCCTTGATCGCCGCTTCAGCCTTGTTCTGGCTTTTCACGGCAAATTCATCTTGCTCTGCCCGGTTGATGCCGTACTTTTCAGCCACATTTTCGGCAGTAATGCCCATGTGGTGCTGGTTGTACACGTCCCACAGGCCATCCACAATCATGCTGTCCACCAGCTTGGCATCGCCCATGCGGAAGCCATCGCGGCTGCCCATCATCACGTGGGGTGCAGCGCTCATGTTTTCCTGGCCACCTGCGATCACAATTTCGGCATCGCCACACGCAATGGCTTGCGCGCCCAGCATCACGGCTTTCAAGCCGGAACCGCACACCTTGTTAATCGTCAATGCCGGCACAGTGGCGGGCAAGCCTGCCTTGATGACAGACTGACGCGCCGGGTTTTGACCGGAACCTGCTGTTAGCACCTGGCCCAAAATTACTTCGGAAATCTGTTCACCCTTCACGCCCGTTTTTTCCAGCAAGCCCTTGATTACGTGGGCACCCAGATCAGGGGCGGAAATTTTGGCAAGCGATCCACCAAACTTGCCCAGTGCGGTACGGCCCGCAGCAACAATTACCACTTCAGTCATGTCAACTCTCCTTTCAGTTTTTATACAACGCGCTGTTTCACATATCGTCCAGGCGCTGGCTCAATCGGTTTGTATTTTGCATTTCCAGGTTTCGCAGGCGCTTTTACCTCGCCGCCTTTCATGGGTTCAAGCCACTGTGCCCAATCACTCCACCAACTGCCGGGTACTTCCTTGGCTTTTTCAAACCATTGTTCAGGTGTGTCGGGAATTTCGCCGTCACACACCCAGTAATTGCGTTTGTTCTTGCTGGCCGGGTTGATCACACCAGCAATGTGCCCGCTGGCACCCAGCACAAAGCGCACGTCACCGCTGACCAGGTGGCTGGTTTGAAAAGCACTGGTCCAGGGCACAATGTGGTCTTCACGCGTGGCCAAAACATACACCGGCACATCGATCAAACCCAGATCTACCGGCATTCCACACACCACCGCTTTGCCGGGCTGACATACCTTGTTTTCAAGGTAGGTGTTGCGCAGGTACCATGCAAACATGGGGCCAGCAAGGTTGGTGCTGTCGCTGTTCCAGTAAAGCAGATCAAACACGGGTGGCTTCTCACCTTTCAGGTAATTGTTCACCACGTAGTTCCAGATCAAGTCGTTGGGCCTCAGTGATGAAAAGGCGCTGGACAAATCTTTGCCTGGCATTACACCGCCTTTGCCAAGGCTTTCCTCGCGGGCCTTTACCTGTTCTTCATCCACAAACACGCCGAGCGCGCCTGTGTCAGTGAAATCAAGCAGCGTGGTCAGAAACGTAACACTGTTCACGCTGTCATCGCCACGGTTGGCCAGGGTCGACAGTGCAGTTGCCAGCAGCGTGCCGCCCACGCAGAAACCCAGCACATTGATTTTGGGTTGTTTGGCAATGGCTTTTGCCACGCCAATGGCCTTGATCACACCTTCTTCAACGTAACCATCCCAACAGAAATGACTTTCAGAATCAGTCGGGTTTTTCCACGACACCAGGAACAATGTGTGCCCTTGGCTGACCACATAATTCACCAGTGAATTGGCTGGCTGCAAATCGAGAATGTAGTACTTGTTGATGCACGGCGGCACAAACAGCATGGGCTGCTTGCCAACCTTTTCAGTGCTGGGTTTGTATTGCAGCAATTGAAAATACTCGCATTCATACACCACGTCCCCAGGGGTGGTGGCCACGTTCACACCCACCTCGAAGGCACTTTCATCCGATTGGGAAATGCGGCCCTTTTGCATGTCGGCCATCAGGTTTTGAATGGCCTGCGTCAGGCTTTCGCCCTTGGTTTCAAGCAACTTTTTTTGCGCTTCCGGATTGGTCACAAAGAAGTTCGCTGGGCTAAGTGCATCAACCAGCTGTTCCACGGCATATTCCACTTTGCGCTTTTCAGGGCTGTCATCGGGTACCAGCTCAACAACCCGCTTGGTGAAACGCGCATTCAGTGAATACATGGCGGCGGTGAATTCATAAACGCCGTGGTCATGCCAATCGGGGGCAGCAAAACGCTTGTCGCCCTGGATCCAGGTGTCAAGCGGCACGGGGTGGGTGGGCTTTCCTTCGGTGTTGGGCAACTGGGCAAAAGCAGAAGCCAAAAGTGCAGACAATTCTGCCGCATATTCGGTTTGAATTTGCCCAAGGGAATGCACAGGGATTTGGCCAAGCGTGGCTTGACAAGCCCCCATGACTGAATTCATGAAAGGCTGAATAGCCCCCATGGTTGCATTTTGAATTGGCGCAATGGCTTGCAACGCTGGCAATTGGCTAAACTGGCCAAACGCGCCCAAAGCTTGTTGAAACTGCGATTGCATTTGCTGCTGCATTTGTTCTGCGACAGGCAAAAGCTGTCCAAAGACTTCATTGAAGTCTGGAATTTGTTTGTTCACCTTCCTCTCCTTTGTGGGTGCTCTTGTCGGGTTCACTTGAACACAACTTCGCACACCGTGGCTCATTGGCCTTTCTGATATTGTGCACCGCAACATTTTGACTTGTCAAATAATTGTGCCCCTCTGGCACTGACAGTTTTCAGAAGTCTCGAAAATCATGCACCATCTCCAGTGTATTCGCTTCACCCCAGAGTTAGCAAAGATGTACATTGTTCCGATTGGCTGGATGTATGTGGTCACCTTGATGGCGGCCACTGAAACAAATTTTGTGGCTGGCGTGGTCACTTTTCTGTTCTATGGCGCACTGCCATGTTCGGTGTTGGTGTATTTGTTGGGTACGAAATCGAGACGGATCAAGCGGCTTGCGAAGGAAGAAGCCGAATCAGCGTTGCAAAACGCCCGGCAGGAACCCCCTGCTGCTGCCCGCGCCGATGAGAAAACCAGCGCGAATCCGTGAGGGTGTCCAGCCCGCCGCCTGCTACGTTGGCCACGCCCGCACTGGTTAAAGCAATTCGGGACAAAGCATAAATGTTGGCCAGGTATTTGCCAGGCGCACAGCCTTGCACAAAACAAGCCTGATTCAAGGGGTTCTGCTGAACAAAGGCATCAAACACCTCTTGCCCCACTTCAAACGATTCAGGGCCAATGGCAGGCCCCATCCATGCCTTGATCTGCCCTGTGGGCACCACACACGTTTGTGCCAGTGCATTCGCACAGGCCTGCAAAACCCCGGCATGCAAACCACGCCAACCAGCATGGGCAGCAGCAACACCCACCGCCTTGCCAGAATCATCGAATGCAGCAAACAGCACAGGCAGACAATCCGCCGTCATGATGGCCAAGGCCATATCGCTGCGGGCACTTAGGGACGCATCGGCATGCGGGGGATCTAGATCCGGATTAACTGCGCTGTTTATGAAAAAAACATCACACCCATGCACCTGGTTAAGCCAGACAATCGGGGTGCCCACGCAGGTTTGCAAGGCTTCTCGGCGACTTTGCACGTCTGCCAAAGCATCCCCAACGTGCATACCCAAATTAAAACCAAAAGAGGATGGCGTTGTGCTGCCTTCCCGAAAACCGGTTTCAGTGACTGCCACTTTCACACCTGCCCATTGCGGGCCAATGTTCGAAAGTGGAATTGTTTTATTCAAGTTCGTCGAGCTCATCTTCATCAAAACGTACCAGTACAGAAGCTTTGTGTTGGTGTGCTTCCTCCAGTACCGCCTCTTCTACTTCGTCCGAATGAAAGTCAATCCCGGCCATTTCACCCAGCAAACGCAGGTCTTCCGGGGCTTTGGCCACATATTCAGGCCATTCGTGATTGCCCAGGCTTTCATCCCAGTCCTCGGCTGCTTCGTCATCACCCTGCACATGAAAATACGCTGGATCAGGAAAGCTGAGGTGCGTGGCATGCAAGGCCTGTCGTTCAAACTTCTCGCCGTTCGGCAGTTCGATCGATGAAAGCCGCAGTGCAGAATGACTGCCTGCACCCTTGATTTTATAAACAGGGTCGGCCACCAGCGCAAAACCTGCATGCTGGGCATGCACGCGAATTTGATGCGTGCGGCCGGTTTCAAGGCGGCACACCATCAAGGTAACCGGCACTTCCAGCAGTTCACCAAAAGCCACCGGCGTGAAGTGGGTAACAGCGGGCTTGCCATGGTCCACTACAGCCATGCGCAAGCGGTTTCGCGGGTCACGACCCAAAGGGTTGTTCACGGTCAGCGGGTTGGCAATGCGGCCCCAAACCATGGCCAAATAAACCCTTTTTACAATACGTGCCTGCAGCATTTGTACCAGCTTCACCTGGGTTTCCTGGGTGCGTGCCACCACCATCAGGCCGGTGGTGTCGGCATCAAGCCTGTGAACAATGCCAGCGCGGGGAACATGAATAAGTTCAGGGTCAAGGTGGTACAGGCCATTCATCAAAGTGCCTGTCCAGTGCCCGGGTGCGGGATGCACCACCAGCCCCGCCTGCTTGTTCACCACCGTGTATTCATCGGTGCGGGCCACAATGTCCAGGTTCATGTCTTCTGGCACCAGCGCCTGCATGTGGGCCAACACGCCGGGGCTTAGCTCAATCCGGTCCATGCCCTGAACCTTCTGGTTACCCTTGGCCGCCGCCACGCCATTGACCAGCACCCGTTCCTCTTTTAACCAACCCTGCAGGCGGGAACGGGAGTACTGCGGGAACAACTCTGCAATTACTTTGTCCAAACGCGAGCCTCCCAATTCCATGGGCACCCTGGCTTGCAAGGGCTGGTCGGGTTGTGCGCTTTCAGCGCCGTCGAGAATTTGGGACGTCATAATTTAGAATCGAATCTTTCAATTGAGTACACCGCCGGTGGGCGGCAAGGGCTTTGCCCGATATAATGGAAAACCATTGATGATCAAACAGGGACACTTCGGGTTTCGAAATCACATGAACAAAACCACACAGGCCCCGCGCACCGCATGGTTGCGCACATTATCGCAGTTATTCCTGATCCCCGCGCTGGTTTTCGCGCTGGCCGCATGCGGCTCTGCAAAACAATTTGATGAAACCGAAGGTTGGAGCCCCGCCCGCCTTTACGAAGAAGCCAAAGCCGAGATTGACGCTGCCAACTATGAACGCGGCATCGAGCTGCTTGAAAAACTGGAAGCCCGTTACCCCTACGGCCGCTTTGCACAGCAGGCGCAAATTGATACGGCCTTTGCCTATTATAAGTCTGACGACAATGCGCAGGCCTTGGCCGCAACAGACCGCTTTATCAAGCTGTACCCCAACCATCAGAACCTGGACTACGTTTACTACCTGCGTGGCCTGATCAGCTTCAATGAAGACAAGGGCATTTTCGCACTGCTTTCAGGTGAAGACCAAAGCGCGCGCGATCCAAAGGGCACGCGCGCCGCATTCGACGCATTCAAGGAAGTCGTCAGCCGCTTCCCGGACAGCAAGTACTATGACGACAGCAAATCACGCCTGCAATACCTGGTGAACGCGTTGGCGCAGAACGAACTGCACGTGGCCCGTTACTATTACAAGCGTGGTGCCTATCTGGCTGCAGTAAACCGTGCACAAGAAGTGGTGCGCCGGTTTGAACAAACACCTTCCATTGAAGAGGCCTTGTTTATCAGCCTGCGCAGTTATGAAAAGTTGAACATGGCAGCCTTGGCTGCAGACACCAAACGCGTGATCAACCTGAACTTCAAAGACAGCCCATACTGGAATATGGACTTGCCGGAAAAAGACAAGGTAGAGGCGAAGTGGTGGCAGGTCTGGAAAGACTAACGTTCTGAACTTCGAAATAAAAAAAGGATCTTTTGTAGATCCTTTTTTTATTTACGTCGCTTGTCACTCATGAATTCAATCGCCACCTTCAATTCGCGCGTGCGCTTGAATGGTGGCAGGCTGCGCCACAGTAGCTTGCCGTAACCTTTTTCAACCAAACGGCGATCGCCTATCAACAAAACGCCCCAATCCGTTTCGTCACGAATCAGGCGACCTGCACCCTGCTTCAAGGCGATGGCTGCGTCTGGCAAAGACAAATCCTGAAACGCATTGCCACCCCGGTTTTTAATCAACTCGCTTTTGGCCTGAAAAACCGGGTCGTCGGGTGGTGCAAATGGCAACTTGTCAATGATCACCAGTCGCAACCCTTCTCCGCGTATGTCCACGCCCTCCCAAAAACTGGCGGCCCCTACCAGAACCGGGTTGTTCAGCACCCTGAACTGTTCAAGCAATTCCGCCCTGGAGGCCTCACCCTGCACCAGCAAGCTCCAGTCCAGTTCATCTTTTTCAATTCGATCACGCAGGTATTCACCCACCTGTTTCACAGCGCGATGGCTGGTACACAGAAAAAACACACCACCCGCACTGGCTTGCAGCAATGGCCACACCGCATCGCACAGCTTTTTGCTGAACTGCGGTTCATTGGGAAAGGGCAGATTATCGGGCACACACAGCAAGGCCTGTGATTCATAATCAAAAGGGCTGGGCAGCAGCAATTGCTTGCAATCGTCAAGCCCCACCTGCAATGTAAAGTGTTGCAGGCTTTCCTTGATGCTCAATGTGGCGCTGGTGAACACCCAGGCCTTGGGTTGCTCGGCGTACAGCTTCGCAAATGCATTGGAAACATCCAGCGGTGAATCACAAAACTGCACAACGTGGGTGGACACGCTGACCCAGCGCACCGATTGCGCATCGTCTTGGGCAGTGGCTGGCAAAAACCAGTCTTGCCAGCGCAGGCACAACTCGCTGGCGCGGCCCATCAGCTTTACCCACGATTCATTGCGCACCGACAAAGGGCTGATCATTTCGATCAAACCTTCAAGCCTGCTTTCAAAGTCTGCGCACACGGCAGCCACGCCATTCAAGGCCAAAAACTGGGCATGCGTAAAACGTGCCGAATCAATTTCAGTGCCCACAATGCGGCGAATTTCTTTCAATGCCAGCTCCATGGGGCGCAGCACGGCATCCCAATCGCCAGCATCGGCACTGGAAGTTCTGCCCTCGATCAACACATCCCGCAGAAATTCCTGACATTGCGCGGTAGAAATGGCTTGCCCCAACAGGCTGGTAGCAATGTCGGGCAACTGATGGGCTTCATCGAAAACAATCACATCGCAGGCAGGAAGAAGCTCGGCAATACCCTCTTCTTTCAACGCCAAATCAGCCAGAAACAAGTGGTGATTCACCACCACCACTTCCGCATCCAGCGCTTCGCGACGGGCCTTGTTCACAAAACATTCAGACGCATTGGGGCATTCGCCCCCCAGGCAATTGTCTTTGTTTGAAGTAACCCAACCCCACACTGCAGAATCTTCGGGCACGCCGGCGCAATCGGCCCTGTCGCCCGTGCGGGTACGGCCAGCAAACACTTTGACTTTTTGAAGGTGATCCACTTCACGGGGGGAAGGCAGGCGCGCCTCTTTCAAGGCACGCTCAAGATGAAAGTGGCACACATAATTCTGGCGCCCCTTCAAGAGCGCAACGTTGACAGGCACCCCCAAAGCTTCCCGCACCAAAGGAAGGTCTTTCGTAAAAAGCTGGTCCTGTAAAGTTTTGGTGGCCGTGGACAACAACACACGACGCCCTGACAACAAAGCGGGCACGACGTAAGCAAAGGTTTTGCCCGTGCCGGTGCCTGCCTCTACGACCAGCGCAGTTTGGCTTTCAATGGCCTGCCCAACGGCTTGCGCCATTTCAATTTGCGATTCGCGCGCGGAGAACCCGACCAAGCGGCGGGCCAAAGCGCCACCGGGGGCAAAAGCCTCATTCAAGGGTTCAGAAAAATCAAACATGAAGGTGTAGATTCGTTAAGGCGGAAAAGTTCAAGCCGGAATGTCTGGTTCAAGCTGGATCTGCAACAGGGTAATCGAGTCTTTGATCTGAAGTTTTCGCTTTTTCAGGCGACGAATCTGAAGCTGATCGAAACCGGGTTGAGCAGTCAGCATGGCAATGATCTGATCCAGATCACGGTGCTCCACTTGCAGTTCAACAATGCGGCGCTTGATCGATTCTATGTCTTCTGTGTGGACCATGGATATGAAATTTGAACCGGCTCAATGTTATTGCCCATTGTAGCCGCAAGTGTACGGGGGCTGGAAACAATCTACCCGAAGGGGATCACCCAAGTTAATGGCGCGGTCAATTGCCGGGGCTGGACTTCTTGCTGCGCCGCTGGGCGTAATCGTTCAAACGAATCATGTCTTCCGCCTGCCCTTGCACTTCCAGGTGGGCACGCCGAATTTCAGCGCCTTGCAAGCGTACATCATCCAGACAACTGGACACAAAAAACTTCTTGTAACAGGCACGAGACTTTTCGTTCAACTCATATTCCAGAAAATTCAGTGCCTGCTCGCGATTCCCGACATATTTTCTGGCCTCTTCCAGGTTCGCTGGCGGCGTGGGTTTATTTGCTTGAAGTTGTACTGTGCTGCACGCGGCAAGAAACACCATGGAAACAGACATAACAAGGGTAGGTACACGCGGCACCCACGCGGGAAAGGACTTCACAAGCTGTGGCACAATGCCCTGCTTACTTTGAAAACTCATAGACCAAACCCATGTCGCTTGTTCAAAATCGAATTATCGCCCAGTTGGCTCAAGAATTGGGCGCCGCACAATCACAAATCAAAGCTGCCGTAGATTTGCTCGATGAAGGCTCCACAGTTCCCTTCATCGCACGCTACCGCAAAGAAGCAACCGGCGGGCTGGATGACGCCGTGTTGCGCGACCTTCAGGAACGCCTTGTGTACCTGCGTGAACTTGAAGACAGACGCAGCAGCATTCTGGAATCGATTGAAAGCCAGGGCAAGCTGACACCCGAATTGAAAGCCGCGATTGAAAAGGCCGAGAACAAGCAAACGCTGGAAGATCTTTACCTGCCCTACAAACCCAAGCGCCGCACCCGTGCGCAAATTGCGCGGGAAGCGGGCCTTCAGGGTTTGGCTGACGAAATTTATGCCAACAAAAATGCTGTGCCAGATGAGGTAGCAGCGAGTTACTTGAATGTCGAACACCAAATCAACGACACCAAGGCCGCGCTGGATGGTGCCCGCGATATTCTGGCAGAACAGTTTTCTGAAAATGCTGCGCTGCTGGCATTGTTGCGCAATCGCCTGAACACAGAGGGCGCGATTCGCGCTGCCGTGGTACCTGAAAAAGCTGCTGAAGCCATCAAGTTTCAGGATTACTTCGAACATCAGGAACCATTGAGCACTACAGCATCCCACCGCATGCTGGCCATGCTGCGTGGACGCGAACAAGGTTTTCTGACATTGAAAGTAGATTTGCCCGAAGTGTGGGAAGCAGAAAGCCCGCGCGCACCCCACCCCTTTGAGTCTGAAATTGCGCGCCTGCACGGCATTGCACACGAGGACAGTCCACGTGGCAAGTTTTTGAATGAAACCTGTCGCTGGACCTGGAAAATCAAACTGGCCAGCTCCCTTGAAAGCGAAGTTATTGGCACCCTGCGCGATGCTGCCCAAGCGGATGCAATTTCCGTGTTTGGTAAAAACCTGAAAGATTTGCTCTTGTCCGCCCCCGCAGGCGGCAAAGCAACCATGGGCCTGGACCCCGGCATACGTACTGGCGTGAAAGTGGCAGTAATCGACAGCACCGGCCAAGTGGTTGAGTTTGCCACCATTTACCCGCACGAGCCACGCCGACAATGGAATGAATCCATTGCAACCCTGGCTGCGCTTTGCAAGAAGCACAACGTTGAACTGATCGCGATTGGTAAC
>Ga0209024_1000325_pt1 | contig 90038 bp, 84 predicted proteins | sample AutmiccommunBRH5_FD_187380 | JGI IMG/M metagenome (GOLD analysis project Ga0209024, IMG submission 187380) | Deep subsurface microbial communities from Mt. Terri, Switzerland - Autotrophic microbial communities BRH/5 (SPAdes) (version 2) | ecosystem: Environmental > Aquatic > Deep subsurface >...
CAGCGCGTCCGCCCGATCTGCCTCAAATTGTTCCGGCTTCTGTCTGCTTCCAGACTGTCTGCCGCCCCGCCGCCCCGGTGTCTCGTTAGTCACCGTCGCTTCGGTAGCGCGGTTTCTAGGGTTAGTGGCCGAGGAGCGCAAGCACTTTTTTCCGGCCCCGTCACATTTTCTTCGCAGAGCCTTGTTTCTATGGGCTTCGCGATGCTTTTCGGGGCGCTGTGAGAACCCCATGGCGGCGGCTCTGGCTGCCCCAGGGCCGACTCGGCCCGCCCGAACCCGACTCGAGTCGCCCTCTTTGGGTGCCCCGGGGCCGCAAGTTGCCCCTGAAATGCCAGCGGGCGGCCCGAAGGCCGCCCGCTGTCTTGCTTGCTGGCTAGGGGTCAGGGCCGGTCCGCCCAGTCCCACTGCCCTGCGAACTCGCCCATGCGATGAGCGACGGCGGCATCGTCCACCTCGCCCTCACGTACCAGCCGGGCCACCAGCCCGCGCTTCTTGTCCTCGACCACCTCGGTCACCCGCACCGGCAGCCCTGCCTCGGCCAGTGCCGCGTCATAGACCCGGCGGATCGCCCGCTTGCGCAGCTCGGGCTTGAAGATCTTGCCCACCGCCGTCTTCGGCAGCTCGTCCAGGATCTCCACATGCTTGGGCATCGCCGCCCGCTCATGCACATGGCTGCGCGCGTGCTCGGTCAGGTCAGCCACCGTCACCTCGGCCCCGGCCACCAGCTCGACATAGACGCAAGGCAACTCGCCTGCGAAGGCATCGGGCTGACCGATGGCGCCGGCGAAGGCCACGGCGGGGTGGCTCGACATCGCCTCCTCGATCTCGGCCGGGTCGATATTGTGGCCGCCGCGGATGATCAGGTCCTTGGCCCGCCCGGTGATCCACAGATAGCCGTCGCCGTCGATCCGCCCCAGATCGCCGGTGCGCAGATAGCGGTCCTCGGCAAAGAGGCCGTGGTTCTTGTCCACCTCGGTATAGGTCGACCCCTCGAACACGCCCGGATTGGCCACGCAGATCTCGCCGACCTCATCCACCCCGCACTCGCGGATCACCTCGCCGCTGGCCGAGTTGTGCAGGATCCGCACATGGGTATGCGGCAGCACCACCCCCACCGACCCCACCTTCTTCATCCCGTCCACCGGGTTGCAGGACACAAGGCAGGTCGCCTCGGTCAGCCCGTAGCCCTCGGCGATCTCGACCCCCGTCGCCGCCTTGAAGCGGTTGTAGAGCTCGATGGGCAGCGGCGCCGACCCCGAGATGGCGATGCGCAGCGAGGAGACATCGGCATCGACGGGGCGCTGCATCAGCGCGGCAATCGCCGTGGGCACAGTGATCAGGAAAGTGACCTTCCAGCGCTCGACCAGCTTCCAGAAATTGTCGAACACCCCGTCGCCGCGATAGCCCGCGGGGGTGGGCATAACCATATGCGCGCCGCTGGCAATGCAGGACATCAGGATCGGATAGGCCGCGAACACATGGAACATCGGCAGCGGGCAGATCAGCACGTCGTCCTTGCTGAACAGCAGCCGCCCGCCCAGCCAGCCATTGTAGATCATCCCCGAATACTTGTGCTGCGCCACCTTGGGCATGCCCGTGGTGCCGCCGGTGTGGAAATAGGCCGCCACCCGGTCGCCGCTGCTGTCGGCAAAGGCCAGCTGTGCGGGCTCGCGCGCGGCAGAGCGGTTGAAGTCCAGCACATCGGCCTTGTGCGCCACCGGGTTCTTCGGCCGGATCAGCGGCACGATCCAGCTTTTGGGCGGGCCGAGGTAGCGGTTGAGGTCCACCTCCAGCACGGTCTTCACGTTCGGCGCGTGCCGCACCGCCTCGGCCGCCTTCTGCGCGATGTCGGTCTTGGGGAAGGCCTTCAGCGTCACCAGAACCTTGGCCTTGGTCTCGCGCAGGATGGCGGCGATCTGCTCTGGCTCCAGTAGCGGGTTGATCGGGTTGACGATCCCCGCCGTCGCGCCCGCCAGCAGCGCGACCGCCGCCTCGGTGCAGTTGGGCAGCAGGTAGGCAACGGTATCGCCCTCCTGCACCCCCAGCCGGCGCAGCAGGTTGGCGGCCTGCGTCACCCGCTTGTGCAGTTCGGCCCAGGTGACGGTCTCGGCCCGGTCCTTGGGGCCCGAGGTGATCTGGAATGAAATCGCCGGCCGGTTGCCATGTGCCGCGCGCGTCTCGCTCAGGAACTGGTAGATCGTCGTCGGGACCTGGCGCTCGGCCCAGGTCATCTCTGCTTCGACGGCATCACGGTCCGCGACGCTTGCGAATTTCGGCATTGGTCATCCTCCCCTTCACCCCTTGGCGGGGTGTCTCCTTGCGCAGGAGCATGGTCGCAAATGCCTCGCTGCTGCAAGAGTGACGCAGCGGCGGAAGGGGCGCGGGGGCGGTTTCAGGCCGCGCCGACCTGCGGCGCAGCTTCTGGCTCGGCACCGCCATCGGTGAACTGCAGCCGCGCCAGCCTTGCGTAAAGCCCGCCTTCCGCCACCAGCGCATCATGCGTGCCCTGCGCGACAATGCGGCCGCCCTCGAACACCACGATCCGGTCGGCCTTCTTCACCGTCGCCAGCCGGTGCGCCACGATCAGAGTGGTGCGCCCCTCGGCCAGCTTCTCAACCGCCGCCTGCACCGCCCGCTCGCTCTCGGCATCCAGCGCACTCGTCGCCTCGTCCAGCAGCAGCACCCGCGCATCGCGCAGGATCGCCCGCGCAATGGCGATGCGTTGCTTCTGCCCGCCCGACAGCATCACCCCGCGCTCGCCGACATAGGTGTCGTAGCCGTCGGGCAGCGCCGAGAGAAACTCATGCGCCACCGCCGCCCGTGCCGCGGCCTCGACCTCGGCGTCGCTGGCACCGGGGCGGCCGAAGCGGATGTTCTCGCGCGCACTGGTGGCAAAGATCACCGGGTCCTGCGGCACCAGCGCGATATCCTGCCGGAAGTCGGCGCGCTCCATGTCGCGCAGGTCGATCCCGTCCAGCGTCACCCGGCCGGCCTGCGGATCGTAGAAGCGCTGGATCAGCTGGATCACCGTGGTCTTGCCGGCGCCCGAGGGCCCGACCAGCGCCACCGTCTCGCCCGGATGCACCAGCAGGTCCACGCCCTCCAGCGCCGAGGTATCGGGGCGCGAGGGGTACTGGAAGCGCACCCCCTCAAAGGCGATCTCGCCCCGCGCCGGGCGCGGCATCGGCACCGGCCTCTCCGGCCCCTTCACGCTATCCTCGGCGGCCAGCAGTTCCGACAGCCGCTCGGTCGCGCCTGCCGCCCGCTGCAATTCGCCCCAGATCTCGGACAGCGCGCCGACCGACCCGGCCACCATCACCGCGTAGATCACGAACTGCACCAGCTCGCCCGGGGTCATCTGCCCCTCGCGCACGTCGCGCGCGCCGACCCACAGCACGCCGATAACGCCCGCGAACACCAGGAATATCACGATCATCGTCATCACCGCCCGGGTGCCGATCCGCGCCCGAGCCGAGTCGAAGGCCTTCTCGGTGACGCGGCCGAAATCGGCGCGGCTGGCCTCTTCATGGGTGAAGGCCTGCACCGTCTGCACCGACAACAGCACCTCGGAGGCCGAGCCGGAGGAGGCGGCGATCCAGTCCTGGTTCTCGCGCCCCAGCACCCGCAGCCGGCGGCCCATCACCACGATCGGCACGATCACCGCCGGCACGATCAGCATCACGAGGCCGGTCAGCTTGGCCGAGGTCAGCAGCAACAGCGCCAACCCGCCGATCAGGATCAGGAGATTGCGCAGCGCGACCGAAACCGAGGATCCGATGACAGACAGGATCACCGTGGTGTCGGTGGTGATCCGGCTGATGATCTCGCCGGTCAGCACCCGTTCGAAGAAGGCGGGGCTCATCCCCACCACCCGGTCGAACACCGCGCGGCGGATATCGGCCACCACCCGCTCACCCAGCCGGGTCACAAGGTAGTAGCGCGCCCCGGTGCCAAGCGCGAGCAGCCCGGCAATCACCAGCGCCGCCAGGAAGTACTGGTCCAGCAGTTCCGCGCCCTCGTTGAACCCGTCCACCACCCGGCGCACCGCAAGCGGCAGCACCAGACTGACCGAGGCTGTCACCATCAAGGCCAGAAGCGCCCCCAGCACCATCGCCGCATAGGGCCGCAAGAAGGGCATCAACGCCCGAAGCGCGCCAATGCGTTTCGATGCCGCCCGCTCTTCTGCGGACATCTGCGGTCTTCTGGCCATTGTCTCTCCCTTCGCGCTGCCTTGCGGTTTAGGCAATGCAGGCCCATCGGGCAAGCCGCGCGTCACGGATCGGGGCAATGCGCCGCGTTTGGTATCATGGGAGGGGATGGAGCGGGCAGCGGGAATCGAACCCGCGTCTTTAGCTTGGAAGGCTAAGGTCTTACCATTACACAATGCCCGCGTCTGGGTGACAATATAGTCACCGGTCGGGGAGTGCAAGTATCGGGGGCAGCCGCTCAGGCGGAAGCCAGCGGACGGCTGCCACAGTCCTGCAATACCCAAACTGGCGCCCCGGCGCGATCAGGGGACTTGCCAGTGGCAAGTCCCCCGCGACGGTTGCCCGGAGGCGCAAGCCGCAGGGCAAGGGGGGTGCCACCAACCCGGAGGGTGCCAAATTCTGATGGGACCGCCCAGGTGGGCACGAATGTGCCCGCCCCCGGAGGGCGGTCACATCAGAATTTCGTCGACGGCCGAAATTCTGGCAGGCAAGCGCTGCGCCCCCATGCAAAGGGCGCGCCCGAAGACGCGCCCCCGCCAGCGGCAATGCCGCTTACTTCTTGGTGATCCGCCCATCCAGATAGGGCGTGTAGGGCGTGTTCGCCGCCAGATACTCAGCCGTCACATCGGCAAGGTCCGGCCCGAAGTCATAGGCGTTCTGCGCGTCGCTGGCGAACATCTTGAACCCGTCGCCGCCGTTGCGGACATAGTTGTTGGTGACGATGCCATAGACCGTCTCGGTCTCGATCGGCGCCCAATCCTCGCCCGCCTTCACCATCACCTCGGAAATCCGCGACCCCACCGGCGCGCTGGCGTCGAAGCTGTATTTCAGCCCCGCCACCTGCACGAAGCGGCCCGCAGCCTCTTCATACTGGCTCACGCCGTTCTCCAGCGCGGCCACCACGGTCGATCCCGGCGCCTCAAAGGTGGACAGGGTGTTCTGGAACGGCAGCACCGTCAGCACCTCGCCCATCGTCACCTCGCCCGCGTCGATGGAGGCGCGCAGCCCGCCGCCATTGGCGATGGCGATGGTCACGCCCTGATCGGCGACGCGGTCCAGCATCGCATCGGCAACAAGATTGCCCATCGTGCATTCCTGCGCCCGGCAGGACCCGCGGTCGCCGTCGATGGCCTCGGCCGTCTCGGCCACCACCTTCTGGCGGATCTCCTCCAGCGGCACCGCAAGCTCGGCAATCCGCGCCACAGTGGCTTCGTCCTCGGTTACCGCCACATCCATGATCAGCGGCTCGCCGGTCGCCTCGGTCACCACGCCCTCATCGTCGAAGGTCACATTCAGCTCGCCCAGGAACTTGCCATAGGCATAGGCCGACACGATCGCAGTCTGGCCGACCATCGTCGGATAGGGCCCCTCGGCATCCTCGGAAGAATTGGACAGGTAGGTATTGCTGTGCCCGCCGACGATCACATCCACCCCGGTGGTGCCCGCGGCGATCTCCTTGTCGACGACATAGCCCGAATGGCTCAGCACGATGATCTTGGTCACGCCCTCGGCGGTCAGCTTGTCGACCTCGGCCTGCACCGCGCCCACCGGATCGGTGAAGATCACGTTGGGGCCGGGGCTCGCCAGCACATCCGTATCATGCGGGGTCAGCCCGATCAGGCCCAGCTTCTCGCCGCCCTTCTCGATCACCACCGACTTCTGGATGATATCCGCCAGCAGCGGCTCGCCCGAGATATCGGCATTCGACATCAGGATCGGAAAATCCACCGTCTCGACAAAGCCCTTCAACACCTCGGGCCCGTCGTCGAATTCGTGGTTGCCCACGGTCATCGCGTCATAGCCCAGCTTGTTCATGAACTCGGCCGACATCGCGCCCTTGTAATAGGTGTAGAACAGCGTGCCCTGAAACTGGTCGCCGCCATCCACCAGGATCGAGTTGTTCGACCGGGTGCGTGCATCGGCAATCGCCGTCACCAGCCGCGCAGTGCCGCCGAAGCACTCGCCCGCGGCCGCAGCCTCCTCGCCGCAGGACGAGTCAGAGCTGGAGATCGGCTCGAACCGGGCATGGAAGTCATTGGTGTGCAGGATGGTCAGCGTGTACTCCGCCGAAGCGGCACCGGCAGACAGCGCAAGCGCGGCGACCGAGGCAAGAAGCCGGGTTTTCATGAGCGTAACTCCTATGTCGTGCGGGGGCGTCAGAAACGGATGGCTGAGGCTGTTACATTGCTGTCACATTCCGCCCCTGTCAAAGCCCTATCGCCGCATAGAACGCCGCCCGGATGACAGCGCCATGACATCGCCGCCCACCTCGGCGGAACCGCGCCACCAACCCGCCCATTGACCGGCGCGCGGGGGCAAGGCATGTGTCGGCAATGCTGATCTTCAAGATATTCCGTCGCCCCGAATGGGATGCGTTCAAGGCCGCCGGCGAAACCGCCGGGGCGCCCGTCGATCTGGCCGATGGCTACATCCATTTCTCGACCGCGGCGCAGTTGCCGGAAACCGCCGCCAAGCACTTCGCCACAGAGAGCGATCTGGTGCTGGTCGCCTTCGCCCCGGACAGCCTGGGTGAGGCGCTGAAATGGGAGCCGTCGCGCGGCGGGCAGCTGTTCCCCCACCTCTACCGGCCCCTGCGCCTGTCGGAAGTGGTCTGGGACAAGTCCCTCCCCCTCGGCGCCACCGGCCACATCTTCCCCGAGGGCGTGCTGTGACCCCGCTCGAACGCCTCGGCCTTCTGGCGCTGCACCTGCTGGACCCGGAGGCCGCACACGCGCTGTCGATCCGCGCGCTGAACGCTCGCCTCGCGCCCACCCCCGGCCCCGTGACCAGCGCCCGGCTTGCCACAACGCTCGCCGGGATGACCCTGCCCAATCCGGTCGGCCTTGCGGCGGGGTTCGACAAGAACGCCGTCGCGGTGAACAAGCTAGCCCGCGCCGGGTTCGGCTTCATCGAGGTCGGCGCCGCCACCCCCCGCCCACAGGAAGGCAATGCTCGCCCGCGCCTGTTCCGCCTGACCGAGGACCGCGCGGTCATCAACCGCTTCGGCTTCAACAACCAAGGCGCCGAGGCGATCACCGCGCGTCTGGCCGCCCGGCAGCGCGGGCCGGTGCCCGTGGGCCTCAACCTCGGCGCCAACAAGGACAGCGCCGACCGCGCCGCCGATTTCGGCCGCGTGCTGGCGCTGGCCGGTCCGCATGTCGATTTCGCCACCGTCAACGTCTCCTCGCCCAACACCGAGCGTCTACGAGACCTGCAGGGCAAGGCGGCGCTGACCGCCCTCCTGACCGGCGTGCTGGCGGTGCGCGATACCCTGGCCTTGCGTATCCCCGTCTTCGTGAAGATCGCCCCCGACCTTGACGCCGCGGGGCTCGAGGATATCGCTGAGGCGGCGCTGACCTCCGGCATCGACGGCATCATCGCCACCAACACCACCCTGTCGCGGGAAGGGCTGCGCAGCCCCCACGCCACGCAAACCGGCGGCCTCTCCGGCGCGCCGCTGTTCGAGCTGTCCACCCGCGTTCTGGCCCGCGTCTCGGTGCTGACCGAAGGCCGCCTGCCGCTGGTCGGCGTCGGCGGCATCGCCAGCGCCGATCAGGCCTATGCCAAGATCCGCGCCGGTGCCTCGGCGGTGCAGCTTTATTCGGGCCTCGTCTATGGCGGGCTGTCGCTGGCCGCCGACATCGCCCGCGGTCTGGACAAGCTGCTCGCCCGCGACGGCTTCGCCTCGGTTGCGGAAGCCGTCGGCACCGGCCGCGGCGACTGGCTCTAACCCGCCGCCCGCTCCACCCGCGGATAGAGCGCCGCCATCGTCAGCCCGCGCACCGCGTTCAGCACCATCAGCGCCGCCCAAAGGCCATGGTTGCCAAAAGCCGGCAGCAGCACCGCCACCGCCGCCACATAGACCGCTGCCGACACCAGCATGGCATTGCGCATCTCGCGGGTGCGCGTCGCGCCGATGAAGATGCCGTCGAACATCCAGCTGGCCACCCCGATCAGCGGCGCCGCCGCGATCCAGGGCAGGAACTGCCGCGCCTCGGCCCGCACCTCGGGCGAGGTCGCCATCAGGTCCACGATCACCGGCCCCGCCAGCCAGAAGCACAGCGCCAGCAGCGCCGCGCCGCCGACGCCCCATTGCGAGGTGACAATCGAAGCCCGCCGCACCCGGCCCCGGCTGCGCGCGCCCACCGCCTGCCCCACCAGCGCCTCTGCCGCAAAGGCAAAGCCGTCGAGCGCGTAGGCGGTGATCTCCAGAAACTGCAACAGCACCTGATTGGCCGCCAGCGTCACATCGCCCATCCGCGCGCCCAGGAACACGAAGCTGGTAAAGGACAGCTGCAACATCACCGACCGCAGCATGATATCGCTGTTCACCGCCAGCATCCGGCGCAGCCGCGCCGCGTCGAACACCCGCGCCCGGTCGCGCCAGTACCCGCCCGCCAGCGCATCCCGGCACAGCCACAGGCCAAGCGCCAGCCCGGTCCATTCCGCGATCAGCGTCGCAATCGCCACGCCCTCGACACCCCAGCCGAGCCCGAGCACGAACCACAGGTCCAGCCCGATGTTCAGTCCATTCATCCACAGCTGCAACAGCAGCACGCCCCGCGTCCGCTCCAGCGCAATCAGCCAGCCGGTCACGGCATAAAGCGCAATCGTCGCCGGTGCGCCCCAGACCCGGATCTGCATGTAGTCGCGCGCCAGCCCTTCCACCTCGTCCGAGGCGGGTGCCAGCGCAAAGGCCCCCGCAAACAGTGGTCCTTGCAACACTATGATGGCAAGCCCCGCGGCCGCCCCCACCAGCAGCGCCCGCACCAGATTGGCCGCCACTTCGGCATCGTCGCCCGCGCCCTTCGCCTGCGCCACAAGGCCAGAGGTGCCCATGCGCAGGAAGCCGAAGATCCAGTAGATCGACACCAGCACGATTGCGCCCAGCCCCACCGCCCCGATCGGCGCCGCCTGCCCCAGCTGGCCGACAACGCCGGTATCCACCGCGCCCAGGATCGGCACCGTCGCATTCGACAGCACGATCGGCACAGCGATCTTCAGCACGCGGGCATGGGTAATGTCGCGCATGGGCGGCGGTCAGTCGTCGCGGGCCGGCATCAGGAAATGCCCCGTCGCCTGCGCGAACAGGCGGGAGCGGTTGTCCTGCCAGGCCTCGACATGAACCGATGCATAACGCCGGCCCGAGCGGTTGACCCGCGCCCGCGCATAGGCATCGCGCGGCAGGCCCGACCGCAGGTAATCCACCGTGAAGTCGATGGTCTTGGGCAACCGCGGCAGGTGCAGCGGGTCCAGCAGCGTCGCGTCGACCCGCCCCGCCTCCATCTCTTCCCACAGCAGCGACCATGACAGCTCGATGATCGCCGTCGTCTCCAGGAACGCCGCCGTCACCCCGCCATGCAGCGCCGGCAGCATCGGGTTGCCGATCAGCTTGTCGTCGAAGGGCAGCGTTGCGGTCAACTCGTCGCCGCGCCGGTCGAAGGCGATGCCAAGGAACTGGATGTAGGGCACGCCCGCCACCAGCGCCTTGAGTGCCGCATCGCGGCGCTGCTTGATGACCTGCACAGGTTCGGGACGTTGCGGCGCCAGGCTCATGCCAGCCACCCGCCGCTGGTTTCCACGGTGAAAGTGCCGGTCGCGGTTGCCACCGGCATGTCGTCATCGTCGTCATGCGCGCTGGCCCGCACGAAGGCGACCGACCGTGTGATGTGGTGGCAGGTGGCCCGGGCGCGCAGCCGCTGCCCGGGTGTCGCCGCGCGCATATAATCGATGCGCAGGTCGATGGTCGCGGTTCCGGCCGGGCTGCCCGGGTGGCTCATCACGGCCGCGCCGCAGCAGGTGTCCATGAGCGCGGAAACCGCGCCGCCGTGAATCACCCCCGTCTGCGGATCGCCGACCAACCGCAGGTCATAGGGCATCGAGATCGCTGCGACCCCCTCTCCCAGTTCCTCCAGCACCATGTTCAGCGCACGCGAATGCGGAATCGCCTCGATGAATTGCCGCGCGATGGCCATCTTGCCTTGTTCGTCCATGCCCGTCGCTCCCCTGCCGGTTCGGCGCCATGCTGCGCGGCAAGCCGCGCCGCCGCAAGCGTGAACTTGCCGGGGCGGGGCGCGGAGAAGCGGCACAGGTATAGGGCAGCGCCCGTCCGCCGGGTGGGCGCGCAACCGAAGTTCTAGGCGCTTTATGGTGCGGCATCTCCCAACCGAATTTCTACGCGCCAACGTTGAGGGGCGCCCGCCCGGGGGGGCGGATGGGCGCTGCCCGGCGGCGCCAAGGCGCCTTGATTCCGGGCAAGAAAAGGAGAGGTGTGAGCCGAGCGCAGAGCAGTTGAGATCACCCCGCCAACCCGCTAGCCTGCCCGCATCGGGGGGTGCCGGAATGTCCGACCAGACGTTGAGCTTCAAGGAAATGTGCGCGCGGTTCGACGTGACCCCGCGCACGCTGCGCTATTACGAGTACATCGAACTGCTGAACCCCGGCAAAGCGGGCCGCGCCCGGTTCTACGGCCCGCGCGAGGTGGCGCGGATGACGCTGATCCTGCGCGGCCGCCGCTTCGGCTTCAGCCTTGAAGAGGTGCGGCAATGGCTGCTGCTCTACGATCAGAAGGGCACGCAAGAGCAATACCGGGTCTGGGTCGAGCTTGCCGACCGCCAGCTGGCAGAGTTGGAACGCCAGCGCGCCGACCTTGACGCGACCATCGCCGACCTCCGCCAGCTGCGCGATGCCAGCGCCGCGACGCTGACGGACGAGTCGCCCGCCTGACAGATCTGCGACCGTCCAAATTCCCGGCGACAGGCGAAAACCGCCTGTGCAAAGGGCTTTGCCCCCGTGAAAACCGTTGCGCCCGCCAAGCCCCCGGGATCACGAAAATTCACGCCGCGCCGCGTTTCTTTCCTGACATGACGTCACCAATTCCGTGACGCCACGTTACGTTTACGTTCACGTCACCTTCGCTTGTAAGCTTGCGCAGATCGGACCATTTGCCGCTCCATGACGCTACGACAGGTTGCATGGAAAGACGGTGCCATGAGTGAACAGGTAATGACCATCCGCGAGATGTGCGACACCTATGACGTGACCCCGCGCACGCTGCGCTTTTACGAGAGCAAGGAACTGCTGTTCCCGATCCGTGAAGGCCAGCGCCGCCTGTTCACGCGGCGCGACCGCGCCAGGCTGACGCTCATCCTGCGCGGCAAGCGCTTCGGCTTCACGCTCGAGGACATCCGCCAGCTGCTCGACCTTTACGAGCTTGGCGACGGCCAGCAGACGCAGCTGGCCCGCACGCTCGACGTGGCCCGCGGCCGCCTGGCCGAGATGGAGCGTCAGCACCTCGAGCTCGCCGAAGCGATTGCCGAATTGAAGGATCAGATTGGCTGGGGCGAGGAGAAACTCGCCAAGGCCTAGACCAAACCCGCCGGGCGGCACACCGCCGCAGGCCGGGATACGAACCAGGGAGGAAGACCATGCCAAGCTACATCGCCCCCACGAAGGACATGCAATTCGTTCTTCATGACGTGCTCAAAGTCACCGAAACCGGCGTGCCGGGCTATGACGAGCTGGAACGCGACTTCACCGAAGCGGTGCTCGATGCCGCCGGCAAGGTCTCAACCGAGGTTCTGGCCCCGCTGAACGTCGTGGGCGACCAGGTCGGCTGCGTGATGGACAACGGCGTGGTCCGCACCCCCGAGGGCTTCAAGGCCGCCTTCGCCGCGATGAAGGATGGCGGCTGGACGGCGCTTGACTGCGATCCCGAATATGGCGGGCAGGGCATGCCCTATGTGCTGGCGACGGCGGTGGGCGAGATGTTCGTGTCGGCCAACATGGCCTTCAACATGTATCAGGGCCTGACCCACGGCGCCTATTCGGCGATCCATGTCCATGGCACGGCCGAGCAGAAGCAGACCTACCTGCCGAAGATGGTCAGCTGCGACTGGACCGGCACCATGAACCTGACCGAGCCGCATTGCGGCACCGATCTGGGCATGATGCGCACCAAGGCCGAACCGCAGGACGATGGCAGCTACAAGATCACCGGCCAGAAGATCTTCATCTCGGCCGGCGAGCATGATCTGGCCGAGAACATCATCCATCTGGTGCTGGCCAAGGCCCCCGGGGGGGGCGAAGGCACCAAGGGCATCTCGCTGTTCATCGTGCCGAAGGTTCTGGTCAACGACGATGGCAGCCTCGGCGCCCGCAACGCGGTCAGCTGCGGCAAGATCGAAGAGAAGATGGGGATCCACGGCAACTCCACCTGCGTGATGAACTATGACGGCGCGACCGGCTGGCTGCTTGGCGACCTGCACAAGGGCATGCGCGCCATGTTCACCATGATGAACGAGGCGCGTCTGGGGGTTGGCCTGCAGGGCTATGCCGTGGGCGAGGCCGCCTATCAGAACGCGGTGATCTACGCCAAGGACCGCCTGCAGGGCCGCGCCGTCACCGGCGCCGCGAACCCCTCGGGCCCCGCCGATCCGCTGATCGTGCATCCTGATATCCGCCGGATGCTGATGGACCAGAAATCCTTCCTCGAAGGCGCCCGCGCCTTCACCTTCTGGGGCGCGCATCTGATCGACCGCTCGCGCCGCTCGGATGATGCCGCGGCAGAGGGGCTGGTGTCGCTGATGACCCCGGTGTTGAAGGGCTTCCTGACCGACAAGGGCTTTGAAACCGCGGTGACCGCCCAGCAGGTCTATGGCGGGCACGGCTATATCGAGGAATGGGGCATGTCGCAGTTTGCCCGCGACGCCCGCATCGCCATGATCTACGAAGGCGCCAACGGCATCCAGGCGCTCGACCTCGTCGGCCGCAAGCTGGCGCAGGATGGCGGCAAGCATGTGATGGCCTTCTTCGAGATGGTGAAGAGCTTCCTCAAGGAGAATGAAGGCGACGAGGCGCTGAAGTCGGGCTTCCTCGATCCGCTGAAAGCCGCGTCCAAGGATCTGCAATCGGCGGCGATGTTCTTCATGCAGAACGGCATGAAGACCCCCAATGCCGCGCTGGCAGGCTCCTATGACTTCATGCACCTCTTCGGCCATGTCTGCCTTGGCTTCATGTGGGCACGCATGGGCAAGGCCGCGATGGCCGCGCTGGCGGAAGGTGCTTCCGACACGGCGTTCTATGAAACCAAGATCGCCACCGGGCGCTATTACATGGCCCGGCAGCTGCCGATGACCGCGACCCACCTTGCGCGGATCCAGTCGGGGGCCGATCCGGTGATGGCCCTGCCGGCCGAGGCGTTCTAGTCTCGGCGGGCAAGGCTGCAACGGAGGAGAGGACGATGGCAGAGGCGCAGGATATCTGGACCGAAACACCGGCAGCCACAGGCGGCTGCCAGTGCGGCGCGGTGGGCTATCGCATTGCCGCCGGGCCTACCCGCGCCTCGGTCTGCCATTGCCGGATGTGCCAGCGGCAGGTCGGCGGCCCCTATGCCGCCTTCCTGAAACTGGCCGCCGACCAGGTCACATGGCTCGGGCAGCCCGCCTGGTTCGCCTCCTCCGACATCGCCGAGCGCGGGTTTTGCCCGGCCTGCGGCACGCCGCTGGCCTTCCGCGACCACGGGTCGGAGTGGATCGAGATCACCGCAGGCAGCCTGCCCACCGGCTTCCCCTTCGCCCCGACCGTGCAGTTCGGCATCGAAAGCCGGCACCCCTGGATCGACCATCTGGCTGCCCTGCCCGGCGAGGAAACCACCGAACAGCTCGTCAGCCACCAAGCGGCGGAGCAGCCCTGATGGCCAAACGGATCCGCCTGACCCGCCGCTTCCCGGTGGCCCTGACCGAAGACGCCTACCGCAAGCTCAAACGCTTCAGCGACGATGCCGGCCTCACCCACGATCAGGCGCTGATCTTCCTGTTCGAGAATTTCGGCTCTGTCACCGACGAGTCGAACCTGACCCACCGCCTGCGCCTGTTCAGGGCCGAGCTGGAAACCGACTGACAGCCCCCGCTGCCGAAAGGAACCAAGATGACCGCGAAACTCTACTGCATGGGCGAGAGTGGCAATGCCTACAAGGCCGCCCTGACCATGACGCTGGCGGGCTTCGACTGGGAGCCGGTCTATGTCGATTTCTTCAACGGCGCCGCACGCACGCCCGAGTTTCTGGCGATCAACCCGATGGGTGAGCTGCCGGTGCTGGTGGACGGCGATCAGACGCTGACCCAGTCGGGCGTGATCCAGTATCACGCCGCCGAAAAGACCGGCCGCTTTCAGGGCGAGACCCCGGCGGACCGCGCCGAGGTGCTGCGCTGGATCCTGTGGGACAATCACAAGATGTCGTCGCAGAACGGCCCGCTGCGCTTCATGATGAACTTCCTGCCCGAGGAGAAGCGCCCCGCCGAAGCCATCGCCTGGCTGGGCGGCCGCGCCAAGGCCGCCTGGAAGACGCTCGACCAGCATCTGCAGGGCCGGGATTGGATTGTCGGCAACGCGCCCACGATCGCCGACTTCGCCTGCTGCGGCTATCTCTATTACCCCGAACCCTTCGGCTTTTCCCGCGCGGACTGGCCGAACATCGACCGCTGGCTGGACGGCATCGCCGCCCTGCCCGGCTGGAAACACCCCTATGACATGATGCCGGGCAACCCGTCGGACCGCACCTGACACAGCCCGCTGAAGACGACCGAGGAGGATACCATGACCGAAGCCTATATCTACGACGCCGCCCGCACCCCGCGTGGCAAAGGCCGCCCCGATGGCGCGCTGCACGAGGTCAGCTCGGTGGCGCTGTCCGCCCGGCTGCTGAACGCGGTGAAGGAGAGGAGCGGCCTCAACGGCGCCGCGGTGGAAGACGTGATCTGGGGCAACGTCACGCAGGTCGGCGAACAGGGCGGCTGCCTTGCCCGCTCTGCCGTGCTGATGTCGGACCTTGACGAAAGCACTCCCGGCCTCGCCATCAACCGTTTCTGCGCGTCTGGCATGGAGGCGGTGAACCTTGCCGCAAACCAGGTCAAGGCCGGTGCCGGCATGGGTTATATCGCCGGCGGGGTCGAGATGATGGGCCGCGTGCCGATGGGGTCCGACGGCGCGGCCATCGCCGTCGATCCGACGCTGGCGATGAAGACCTACTTCGTGCCGCAGGGCATCTCGGCCGACATCATCGCCACCCAGTATGGCTTCAGCCGCACTGATGCCGATGCGCTGGCCGTGGAATCGCAGCGCCGCGCCGCCGAGGCATGGGCCGAGGGCCGCTTCGCCAAATCCATCGTCCCGGTGCGCGACCAGAACGGCGTCATCATCCTGGGCACCGATGAATACATGCGCCCCGGCACTGACATGCAAAGCCTTGGCGCGCTGAAGGCCAGCTTCAAGGACATGGGCGAGACCATGCCCGGCTTCGACAAGATCGCCCTGATGAAATACCCGCATCTGGAGCGGATCGAGCATATCCACCATGCCGGCAACTCCTCGGGCATCGTCGATGGCGCCGCCGCCGTGCTGATCGGCAACAAGGAATTCGGCGAGAAATGGGGCCTCAAGCCCCGCGCCCGCATCCGCGCCACCGCCAAGATCGGCACCGATCCCACCATCATGCTCACCGGCCCGGTCCCCGTGACCGAGAAGATCCTGCGCGAGGCCGGCATGTCGATTTCCGACATCGACCTCTTCGAGGTGAACGAGGCCTTCGCCGCCGTGGTCCTGCGCTTCATGCAGGCCTTCGACGTCGATGCCTCCAAGGTCAACGTCAATGGCGGCTCCATCGCCATGGGCCACCCGCTTGGCGCGACCGGCGCGATCATCATCGGCACGATGCTGGACGAGCTGGAACGCCGCGGCCTCGGCACGGCCCTCGCCACGCTCTGCATCGCCAGCGGCATGGGCGCGGCCACCATCATTGAGCGGGTGTGATGCGGGCACCTGCCCCGCCCGCGCTCGCTCCCGATCTGATCACGCACAAAGACGGCACCGCCCGCCGCTATCTGCGCCGCGATGGCTCTGCCGATCCCGACAGGAGGACAACATGACCGATTTCACCTACAGCCTCGGCGACGACGGCGTCGCCATCATCACCTGGGACGTCACCGGCAAGTCGATGAACGTCATGTCGCTGGCCGGCTTTGCCGAGCTTGACGGGCATATCGACCGCGCCCTGGCCGACAGCGCCGTCAAGGGCGTGGTCATCACCTCGGCCAAGAAGGACTTCGCTGGCGGGATGGACCTGAACGTCATCGCCCGGATGCGCGAGGATGCGGGCGCCGAGCCGGCCAAGGGCCTGTTCGAGGGCGTGATGATGATGCACGGCGTGCTGCGCAAGATCGAGCGGGCGGGGATGGACCCCAAAACGCTCAAGGGCGGCAAGCCGATCGCCGCCGCCCTGCCCGGCACCGCGCTTGGCATCGGGCTGGAACTGCCCTTGGCCTGCCACCGCATCTTCGCCGCCGACAACCCCAAGGCCAAGATCGGCCTGCCGGAGATCATGATCGGCATCTTCCCCGGCGCTGGCGGCACCACCCGCGTCTCGCGCAAGCTGGGCGCGATGGCGGCGGCGCCGTTCCTGCTGGAGGGCAAGCTGTCGGACCCGAAATCGGCCAAGAACGCCGGTCTCATTGACGAAGTGGTTCCCGCCGAAGATCTGCTGGCCCGTGCCAAGGAGTGGGTCCTGTCCGCCAAGGATGCCGACATCGTCAAGCCCTGGGATGCCAAGGGCTACAAGATGCCCGGCGGCGCCCCCTATCACCCCGCCGGCTTCATGACCTTCGTCGGCGCCAGCGCCATGGTCAACGGCAAGACCCAAGGCGTCTTCCCCGCCGCCAAGGCGCTGCTGGCCGCCGTCTATGAAGGCGCGCTGGTGCCCTTCGACACCGCGCTGAAGATCGAGGCGCGCTGGTTCACCCATGTGCTGCTGAACCCCTCCTCCTCGGCGATGATCCGCAGCCTGTTCATCAACAAGGAAGCGCTGGAGAAGGGCGCGAACCGCCCCGCGGTGCCGGACCAGACCGTGAAGAAACTCGGCGTGCTCGGCGCCGGGATGATGGGCGCCGGCATCGCCTATGTCGCGGCCAATGCCGGGATCGAGGTGGTGCTGATCGACGCCGCGCAGGACGCCGCCGACCGCGGCAAGGCCCATGCCGAAGGCATCCTTGCCAAGGGCATGAAGCGCGGCAAGGTCAGCGCCGACAAGATGGCCGAGGTTCTGGGCCGCATCACCGCCACCACCGATTACGCCTTGCTGGACGGTGCCGACCTGATCGTCGAGGCCGTGTTCGAGGATCCGAAGGTCAAGGCCGGCGTCACCGCGCAGGCGGAGGCGGTGATCCCCGCCACCGCGGTCTTCGCCACCAACACCTCCACCCTGCCGATCAGCGATCTGGCGAAGGCCTCGGCCCGGCCCGAGCAGTTCATCGGCATCCACTTCTTCAGCCCGGTGGACAAGATGATGCTGGTCGAGATCATCCGCGGCAAGGAGACGGGCGACATCGCCGTCGCCAAGGCGCTGGATTTCGTCCGCCAGATCCGCAAGACGCCCATCGTAGTCAACGACGCGCGCTTCTTCTACGCCAACCGCTGCATCATCCCCTACATCAACGAGGGCATCCGCATGGTCTCGGAAGGCGTCGCCCCGGCGCTGGTCGAGAATGCCGCCCGCCTTGTCGGGATGCCGCTCGGCCCGCTGCAGCTGGTGGACGAGACCTCGATCGACCTTGGCGTGAAGATCGCCAAGGCCACCCGCGCCGCGATGGGCGACGCCTATCCCGATGGCGCGGTGGACGAGGTGCTTTTCGCGCTCGCCGACCAAGGCCGTCTGGGGCGCAAGTCGAACTCCGGCTTCTACGCCTATGACGACAAGGGCACCCGCCTCGGCCTCTGGTCCGGCCTCGCCGAGGCCTATCCGGTCTCGGACACCCAGCCCGAACTGACCGAAGTCCAGCACCGCCTGCTGTTCGCGCAGGTGCTGGAAGCGGTGCGGGCGCTGGAAGACGGCGTGCTGATGGACATCCGCGAAGGCGATGTCGGCGCCATCCTCGGCTGGGGCTTCGCTCCGTGGTCGGGCGGGCCCTTCTCCTGGCTCGACATCCTGGGGGCCGAGCGTGCGGTGGAAATCTGCGACCAGCTGACCGCCACCTATGGCGAGCGGTTCACCACTCCGTCGCTGCTGCGCGAGATGGCGGGCAAGGGCGAGACCTTCTACGGCCGCTTTGGTGCGGCTCAAGCGAAGGCGGCCTGATCCAAAAAGGGCTGACGTCGGCCGTCTTCGGAATTTCGGCCGTCGACGAAATTCTGATGTGCCCGCCCCCCCTGGGCGGGCACATACATGTGCCCACCGGGGCGGACCCATCAGAATTTGGAACCGTCCGGGTTGGCGGCCCCCCCCCTTGCCCTCCGGCTTACGCCTCCGGGCAACCGTCGCAGGGGACTTGCCACTGGCAAGTCCCCTGATCGCGCCGGGGGCCTAACATCAAATCGCGCTCTTTCCCAAACTGTGCCCGCTATGGATCGAACCGATACCCGAACCGCGCAATATCCTCCGCCGCCACCTCCGCCAGCAGCTCGGCATCCGCCGCGCTGTAATAGGGCCGCCAGTCGCGCCCCCGCTCCGACGCATTCACCCGGCCCACCGGCCCCAGCCGCAGGTCCAGCAGCGCCTCCAGCCGCGGCAGATCCTCCTCCAGCCGCTCCAGCCGCAGGAACAGATCGCAGCGCTCCACACCCGCCGCATCCCGCACATAGCTGCCATAGGGCGCGGCCGTCAGCGCGATACGCGTCGTGGGATGGTTCAGGAACCCGCTGAAATCGCTCACCTTCGCCAGCGCCACCGCCGGATGCGCAAAGCCCTGCCCGCGCAGCCAGTGGTAATAGCTCACCACCCGGTCCCAGGGGTTGCGCACCAGTGTGAACACCCGCAGCCCCGGCAGCTCCTCAGCCTTCACCAGCCCGTCGATATCCGCCAGCGTCGAATGCTTCCACAGCCGCCCCGCCGCCTTCGCGCCCTTCAGCCGCCCGCGCCGCGCCCGCGCCTTGGGCGTGTCGCCGATCAGGATATCGTCCTTCATCGCCCGCGCCTCCAGCGCCAGCGACAAGGCGGTGCCGCCGGTCTTGGGGATATGCACGAAGATGTAGCACCGCCCGCGCGAGATGATCATGGCTGCCTCCAGATGCGCATCCTCACCGCGACCGAGGGCGGGCGCAAGTCAGGCCCTGCTGCGCGCAGCGATCAGCGACCCCGCCGCCACGATCAGCACGATCCCCAGCAGCGCCCGGCCCCCCAGCAACTCGCCCCACAGGAACCAGCTCCAGAACGTGGCGCAAGGCAGGATCGTGTATTCGAACACCGCCGCCCGGCTCGCCTCGGCCATCTGGTAGCCCTTGACCATCATCACGATGCCCAGCAATGACCCCCCCGCCTGCACGAAGGTCCAGCCCAGGAAACCGGCCGAGGGCCAGACCCAGCCGCGCAGCACGAATCCCGCCGTGCCGCCCGGGACCTCGGGCGCGGCCAGCGCCAGCACCGCCATGCCGATCACGCCATAGATGCCCAGCATGACGAAGAACCCCGCCACCAGCGTCTCGGCACTCTCCCCCGCGCACCAGCGGCGGGTGGCGATATTGCCAAGCGCATAGAGGAACCCGCCGATCACCGGCGCGATCAGCACCGGCGACAGGCTGCCCTCGCCCGGGTCCAGCACCATCAGCGTGCCCAGAAACCCCAGCGCCACCGCGATGATGCGGAACGGCCCGATCCGCTCGCCAAAGGCAAAGCGCGACAGCAGCAGCACGAAGATCGGCGCGGTGAACAGCCCCGCCGCCACCACCGCCACCGGCAGGAACGCCAGGCTGCCGAAGTAGAACAGCATCGCCGTGCCATGCACCAGGCTGCGCGCCGCCACCGCCCGCGGGTTCCGCGGCCAGAGCCGCAGCCCCAGCACCGGCGCCGCCACCGCAAACAGCGCCAGCGCCATCACCGAGCGGATGGCATGGAACTGCCACAGCCCGCCCTCTGCCGCGATCACCTTCACATAGTTGTCGGTAAAGCCGATGATGACCGCATAGATCAGGATCGCGCCCGCCGCTGCCAGCGTGCGGTTGCCCGTCGCCGCCCTCCCGGGCGCCACTGCCTCGCTCATGCCTCGTCTCCTGCAAGTCCTTGCTTTCCTTCAACCCTGCGCCGCGCCAATATGCGCGCCTGAAAGCGACATTCAGGGCACGCCCGCAACGACGGGCAGGAGGGACGATATGGGCTGGCTGCCAGATGAAACCGGGCTGGAAAAATGCGCCGCAAACCATGTGCCGCTGACGCCGCTGTCACATCTGGCGCGCGCCGCCGATGTCTTCGCGGACCGCACCGCGCTGGTCTATGGCGCGCGCCGCTGGACCTATGCCGAGTACCACGCCCGCGTCTCGCGCCTCGCCTCCGCCCTTGCCGGGCGCGGCATCCGGCCCGGCGATGTGGTGGCGACGATCCTGCCAAACATCGCCGCGCAGGCCGAGGCGCATTTCGGCGTGCCCGCCTGCGGCGCGATCCTCAATGCCATCAACACGCGGCTGGATGTGGACACGGTAGCCTATATCCTCGGCCATGGCGGCGCGCGGCTGCTGCTGGTCGACAGCGCCTTCCTGCCGCTGGCCGAGGCGGCGATCAAGCTGATGAAAGGCACCCCGCCCCGCCTGGTCGAAGTGGCCGATACCGCCGCCGGCTTCCCCGCCTCGGGCCACCATCTGGAATATGAAGAGCTTCTGGCCGAGGGCGACCCCGCCGCGCCTTGGCTGCTGCCGCAGGATGAATGGGAAAGCCTCGCGCTCAACTATACCTCGGGCACCACCGGCCGGCCCAAGGGCGTGGTCTATCACCATCGCGGCGCCTACCTCTCCACCGTGCAGAACCTGATCTCGTGGCGCATGGTGCTGTATCCGGTCTACCTGACCATCGTGCCGATGTTCCATTGCAACGCCTGGACGCACCCCTGGATGATCCCGGCGCTTGGCGGCACCATGGTCTGCTGCCGCGACATCACCGCCCGCGCGATCTATGATGCCATCGCCGATGAGGGCGTCACCCATTTCGGCGGCGCGCCGATCGTGCTCAACACCCTTGTCAATGCGAGGCCCGAGGATCGCCGCGCCTTTGGCCATATCGTCGAGGTCTTCACCGCCGGCGCCCCGCCGCCCGCCGCCACCCTCGCCGCGGTCGAGCCGCTCGGCTTCAACGTGACGCAAGTCTATGGCCTGACAGAGGTTTACGGCCCCGCCACCGAATGCATCTGGAAGCCGGAATGGGACGGCATCGAAGGCGAGGCCCGCGCCGCGCTGAAGGCCCGCACCGGCGTGCTGATGCCGATGATGGAGGACATCACGGTGCATGACGACACCGGCACCGACATCCCCCGCGACGCGGGCCACCTGGGCGAGATCGCCATGCGCGGCAATGTGGTGATGAAGGGCTATTACAAGAACCCCGAGGCGACTGCCGAGGCCTTCGCGGGCGGCTACTTCCGCACCGGCGACATCGCCCTGCGGCACCCGGACGGCTATATCAAGATCACCGACCGCGCCAAGGACATCATCATCTCGGGCGGCGAGAACGTGTCTTCGGTCGAGGTCGAGGATGTGCTGGCCCACCACCCCGCGGTGTCTCTGGCTTCGGTCGTCGCCAAGCCGGATGAGAAATGGGGCGAGGTGCCCTGCGCCTTTGTCGAGCTGAAGCACGGGCAAGAGGTGACCGAGGCCGCCCTGATCGCCTTCGCCCGCGAGCGCCTCGCCGGCTTCAAGACCCCCAAGCATGTGGTGTTCTGCGATCTGCCGAAAACCTCCACCGGCAAGATCCAGAAGTTCGAGCTGCGCGCGGTGGCGAAGTTGCTGTGAGCGCCAGGCGGGGCAGTCCAGACCCTGCGGGCCGAGCCCTCCCCGACTTGCCCGCACCTGCGGTTGCAGCGCCCTGCCGGCGGACGGAGTCCGGCCTTGCGGAACTGCCTCGCAGCAGCTCGGCGGCGGGGCGAGGGCCTGGCTGTCCCCTCATTCCGGCGTGCGCAGCGCGGTGACCGCGTCGGCGGCGACCTCCACCCCGCCCTCCAGCACCAGCACGACCTTGCCCGCCTCGCTGCGCGCCTCGACGATCTTGCCATAGGTCTCTACCGGGTCGGTTCCCATCACCTCGCCACCCGCAGAGCTGATCAGGCGGAAGCTGTAGGCGCCCTCGAGCAGGGGGGCGCCGGTGGCGTCTGTCCCGACCCAATCGATCTCGCCCGCCTTCAGCGGCACCTGCTCTTCGGCGACCAGCGTGCCGGCTGCATCATAGACCGCCAGCACCGCCAGATCGGCCCCCGCCCGCGGCGCCAGGCTCAGCGGCAGCGGCGCGCCGTCGAACCAGGCCGGCGCCTCGGCCCGCGCCTCCATCCCGACCCAGCCGGCAAGGTCGGACATGTTCATCAGCCCCACCTGCCCGATCAGGCCCTGCAGCAGGTCATTGGTCTGCACCTGCTGCTCCACCCCCGAAAAGGTGGCAAGCTGCACGGCAAGATCCGAGGATTCCATCGGATTCAGCGGGTCCTGGTTCTGCATCTGCGTGGTCAGCATCAGCAGGAAGGTTTCGTAATCCCCCTTGATCGCTGCGCCGCTGCTGGCAGCGGCGGAGGTCGTGGCAGCGGTCTGGGCGGCGGTCTGGGGGGCAGCGGCGGTTGCGGTGATGGTCATCGGGGTCCTCGCAGGTCAGATGCGCAGATCGAGCCCGCCGAGGGCGGCCGGGCGGTGAGAGGCGGGGGCGACGGGCGCCGCGGCAGGTGCCGGGCCGGGGGGCGGGCTGGGGGCCGGCGTGTCCGGGGACAGGGCCGCTTGCGGATCGGCCTGCGGGCGCCGGTCCTGCTGGGTAAAGCTGAAGGACAGGTCGGAAAACCCGATCTCGCGGAAATCGCGGGCCAACTGGTCGATGTTGCGGCGCATGAGGTCGAGCGTCTCGGGCCGCTCGGCGCTGACCGCCAGCACGAGGCCGGCATCCGTCGTGGAAAGGGTCAGCCGCACCCGCCCCAGCTCCTCGGGCGACAGGGTCAGCTCGACCGGGCGGTCGGGGAACCGCGCCGCCGCCTCGGCCAGTTGCGGGCCGAGGGCGGGCATCTGCGGGGAGGGGCTGGTCGAGGGATCTGCGGCGCGCGGGGCGGTTGGTTCAGAGGAGGACAGGCTGGGAAGCGGCCCCGCCGGCGGGCTGGCGGGCTGGCTCTGCTCGGGCAGCGCGGGTGAAGCCGCAGGCGCCTGCGCTTCGGGAAGCGCGGCAGCACGGGAGGGGACGGCGTCAGGCGAGGGCAGCTCCTGCAGACGCGCGGCCGGGGCAGAGCAGGGCTCCCGACGGGATCTTGCCTCTGCGGGCGGGGGTTCGGCGGTCGCAGGCCTGACCGGCGCGGCGGCAGGCGCGGCCGTGGACGCAGGGCCAAACGGGACCTGAGCGGGCAGAGTGGGACCCGCCGATGGCTCGACAGGAGCCCGGGGCCCCTGAAGCGTCTGAGGAACAGTGGCGGGCTGCTGCGCAAGGGGTTGCGGCACAAGGAGCGGTTGGCCGAGAAAGGCTTGCACGGAGGGCTGCGCCTGCGCTGCGGGCTGTGCGGTTGTGGGGGCGGTGCCCGTGGCATTGGCGATGTGGTCCGTCGCAGGGGTGGCGGGCGGAAGGCCGGGCGCCGCGGCTGCGCCCCCGCCCGCCGCCGCGGCGGGCGCAACGACCGGGGCAATGGACGGCACCGGCGGCGCATCCCTGATCGCCGGTGGTGCGGCGCGGACGGCGTCGGCCCCCGGCGCCGCCCGCGGCTCGGAAGGCGCCGTGCGCCCCGGCTGGTGCTGAGCCTGGGACGCTGGCGGGGAGGGCGGCGCCGCGCCTGTGGCCTCCTCTGTTGGGTCTTCTGCTGTGCCTGGCGCGGCGGAAGGGCGACCTCCTCCAGGTGCCGAGGCTACGATCGGGGGCGGGACTGTTCCAGCCTCTGCGCCGGCGAACGGCCCGACCCTGCCCTGCCAAAGCGTCAGCGAGGGATCCCGCGCCGCAGAAATCGACCCGGCCATGGGTGGCTGAACTGGGGGCGCAGAGGCTTTCGGGGAGGCTGCCTGCACTGGATCCGGGATGGGCGCGGCAGGCCCCCCGGTTGAGCCCGCGGCGGATGTGACGGCCGATGCGACGGCGGAGCGCGGGCCTGGGGACGTGCCAGAAGGCGCAGGTTCAGGCGCGGGGCCCTCCGCTCTGCCGTTCTGCGGCGCGTCAGGCCGCGAGGGGCCCGTGTCCCGCCCTGCCTGGTCCGAGATCCGGGCTGCGAGACCGGGCGCCAGGCCCGACTGACCGGTTGCCTCGGTCGCGCCGAGCCGCGCCATGCGATCCGCGGCGGTCGCAGAACGGGTCGGCGCCCCTGCGTCCGAGACTGCGGCCGCCACGGGCGGCGGGGCGGAGCGCTGGAGGGGCGCCTCGCCAGAGAGAGCGGTGGCCGCCGCCCGGCTGGCCGCGGGAACGGCATCGGGTTTGCCGGGCGCCAGGGCCGCGGGGGCCTCTCCCGGAGAGAGCGGAGGGTCGCCGGCAGGCGCGGCGGGGAGCACGGCGGCACGAGCCTCGGACAGCGGCGCGAGGTTCTGCAAGCGCGGATCGCCAGTTGGGGCGTCTGCGGTCCTGGCCCGGGGGGCGGTGTCCGGCGGGGCGGGTTTCGGCTCCGCCATGCCCCCTTCCGGTGCCGCAGGCGGATCGCCGACGGCCGAGGGCCGCACCCGCCCGTCGGGGAGCGCAGCAGCAAGGGCCTGTCGGGGCGCAGCGGGGGCGAGCTCTGCCACCGGCTCGGCTGCCGGCGTCTGGGCCTGCGGCGCCGGGGACAGCAGGTCAACCGCCGGGGCGCGTGTCGCGGCCAACGGCGGGGGCGGGATCTGCGGTGGCGCGAAGGGGGCCGCGGTCGGATCGGCGGCAACGAGTGAGGCCGCACTGGTAATTTCGGCGGTCGCATCAGGCTCCGCCGAAGGGCTGCGCCGGGCCGCGGGTGCAGCTTTGCCGAGACCGGGTCCCTGGGGTTCGGCATCCTCGGCCGTCGCCTCGGCCCGCCGATCAGGTTGCGGCGCCTCTGTCACGAGTCGCAGCGGCACGGCGGACTGCCAAAGGGCAGGTGCCGGCGCAGTTGGCCAGGGGCTGGCCCCCTCCGCGCGATCGGGCGGAAGATCAGGGTCGAAGGGCACGGAGCCAGCCTCCGCCACACCCGGCGCGGGGGCTGCCACAGGGGACTGTATCAGGGCGGAAAGGGCCGCCTCACCCGGAAATGCCAATGTCATCGGTACCACGACTTCTGCCGCCAAGGCCCTCACCCTTGCAGCACAAGATTACCGGATATTTACCCCCCGCCCCCCATGCTGCGGAAAATCCGGCGAATTCGACAGGCCGGTCCGATCCGAAGGATTGCCGATGCTCCCTGCCCCCTCCCCTGCACCGCCGCTGCCCGCCACGGCCTCCCCCCCGCCGCGCGATGCCGCATTGTGGAACGCCGCGCAGGATCTGGAGACCGCTTTCCTCGCGGAAACGCTGGCCGCGGCAGGGCTTGGCGCCGCGCGCGAGAGTTTTGGGGGCGGCGCGGGCGAGGAGCAGTTCGCCTCGTTCCTGCGGCGCGAACAGGCGGGCGCGATGGTGCAAAGCGGCGGGATCGGCCTGGCCGAAAGCCTTTATGAAGCGTTGAAGGAAAGCGATGATGTCTGACGAAACGCAGGTCTGGCAGCGGCTGGCCCGGATGCTGGACGACGAGGCGAAGGCGATTCGCGCCGGTGACCTGCAGGGATTGGCGCTGCTCGCGCAGGAAAAGGCGCCTCTGGTCGCGGCGGCAGAGGACCGCGCGCAGGGGCCGCACCCCGCGCAGCCGGGCGCGGCGGAGGCGCTGGCCGGCCTGCGGCGGCAGGCGGCGGCCAATCAGCGGCAATTGGGGGCGACACTGAAGGGGATGCGCGCCGCCCTGCGTCGGCTCGACGGGCTGCGCCGCGCCGGGCGCAGCTTGCAAAGCTATGATGCCTCGGGCCGCCCGCAGACGATCGGCGCCCCGCAGGGCAGTCTGGAGAGGCGGGCCTGATCCGGCGCGCCACAAGCCGCCCTCGCCCATGACATCAAGGCACGTTGCGGATTTTCCGAAAAGTCCCGGGGCTTGGGAGGGGAGGCTTAGCACTCTCTTAGAGATTGGCGGCGATGGTCGCCCTTGCATCCCTGAAGGGGGTGACGCGGCGACGGGGCTTCCCGCCCGCACAGGTCAGAATACCGGAAATCGCTGCCCGGAAGGGTGGCATGTGAAACACCCGGCGCAAAGCGCCGACGCTCAAGGATGACCAAATGTCGAGCATTCTGACCAATACCGGCGCAATGGTCGCGCTGCAGACGCTGAAAGGCATCAATACCGGCCTGGCCAAGACCCAGTCCGAAATCTCTACCGGCAAGTCGGTGGCCAGCGCCAAGGACAATGCCGCGGTCTGGGCCATCTCCAAGGTCATGGAATCGGATGTGAAGGGATTTTCCGGCATCTCGGACAGCCTTGCCCTAGGCGAATCCACCGTTGCCGTGGCCCGCAAGGCCTCGGAAACCATCACCGATCTGCTGACCAAGATGAAGGGCAAGATCGTCTCGGCGCAGGAAGAGAACGTCGACCGCGAGAAGCTGCAGACCGATATCGACGCGCTGGTCGACCAGATCGGCACGGTGGTCGGCGCGGCGCAGTTCAACGGCCTGAACCTGATCGACGGATCGAGCACCGCGGACGTCAAGGTCCTGTCCTCGCTTGACCGCAAATCGGACGGCACCGTGAGCGCGAGCCACATTTCGGTCGAGCGCCAGAATCTGGCCGTGACCGGGTCCGCCTCGCCGGCGGTCTTCGGCACCGGCACGCTTACGACGCCCGGCGACTATCTGAGCGGTGTGGGCACCACGACCACGGCAGCGACGGCGCCGACTCTCACCTCGGTTGCCGCCGCGGGTGCCATCAACATCACCATCGGTCAGGTCTCGTCCGGCATCGGCTACGAGATCACTCTGGACGACCTCGTGATCAACACCGCGGATGGCGGCACGGCCACCGGCTCGCGCACCTTCCAGTACGTGGCCGGCGCCGATGATGGCACGGCCGAGGTCGCCGACAACCTCATCTCGCAGATCAACGCCTTCTTCGGCGCTGCGACCGACGGGGACTATACGGTCGAGGTTGGGGCGACCGACAACATTGTGAAGATCACCAACGGGTCGGGCGCCGCCATCGAGGCGGGCCTGCGGGCAACCTCGGGCGGTACCGCCGGACCATCGGGCGCAGCAGGTCTTTCTGCGCTGAGCACCATCGACGTGACGACGACTTCCGCCGCCGCCAGCGCGCTGACCTCGATCGAGGATCTGATCAAGAACTCGGTGGACGCGGCCGCGGCCTTCGGCTCGGTCGAAGACCGGATCACGACCCAGAACGACTTCATCTCGAACCTGTCCGACGCGATGAAGACCGGGATCGGGGTTCTGGTTGACGCCGATATGGAAGAGGCCTCGGCCCGGCTGCAGGCGCTGCAGACCCAGCAGCAGCTGGGGATCCAGGCGCTGTCGATCGCCAACCAGCAACCGCAGAACATCCTGTCGCTGTTCCGCTGATGACGGCCGGGGGCGCCGCAATGCGCGCCCCCTTTCGGCGCGGCACCGCCGCGATCTGACGCCCACAGCCACAGGAAGGGTTTCCCGTGAATGCCGCCAACCTGGCCAAAACGGCCTATTCTGCCTCTGACAAGCCGACGCGCACCCTGCGCGGCACCGAATACGAGGTCTTCGCCCGGATCACGCATCGGCTGAAGGCCGCCGCCGCCCTTGGCGATGCCGGCTTCGCCTCGCTCGCCCGCGCGATCTATGACAACCGCCGGCTCTGGACGATCCTGGCGGCCGACGTGGCCGACCCCGGCAACCAGCTGCCCGCGCCGCTGCGCGCCCAGATCTTCTATCTGGCGCAATTCACCAACCAGCACTCCTCCAAGGTGCTGGCCAGCACCGCAACGGCCGAGGTGCTGATCGACATCAACACCTCGATCATGAAAGGCTTGCGGGAAAGCGGTGGCGAGTCATGACCGGCCTTGTCCTGAAGCTCGCCCCGAGAGAGAGGGTGCTGATCAACGGCGCGGTGATCGAGAATGGCGACCGCCGCTCGCGCCTCGCGATCATGACGCCCAATGCGCATATCTTGCGGCTGCGCGACGCGATCCACCCCGAGGAGGTGACAACGCCGGTGCGCCGGGTCTGCTACATCGCGCAGCTGGTGCTGTCCGGCGATGCCGATGCCACCGACGCGCGGATGCAGCTTCTGCGCGGGATCGAGCAGCTGAGCCAGGTGCTGACCGACCATGACAGCCGCGCCCATCTGACGATGGCGACCGCCTCGGTGTTGGAGGATCAGCATTATCAGGCGCTCAAGGCGCTGCGCTGCCTGCTGCCAAGGGAGGAGCGGCTGCTGGCCGCGGCCCGCGCATGACCTTTTCCCCGGTGGTGCCTTTCGCGGGTTTCGCCGGCTGGTCCTTCCTGAACCGCACGATGGAGGCCCAGAAAAAGGTCTTTGCCGAGCAGGCCAGTGTGCAGCGCGACACCGACTATTTCCGCGAGAAGATCGGCAGCGTGACATCTGCCGAGGAGCTCGTCGCCGATCGCCGCCTGCTGAAGGTGGCGCTTGGCGCGTTCGGGCTGCAAAATGACATCGACAGCCGGTTCTTCATCCAGAAGGTTCTGTCCGATGGCACGCTCGACGATGGCGATCTTGCCAATCGCCTGGCAAACAAGAGCTATTACGAGCTGGCGAGCGCCTTTGCCTTCGACCTCGGCGCCCCCAGCACCCAGATCTCGACCTTCGCCGACGACATCATCACCGCCTACCGGGACCGCCAGTTCGAAGAGGCGGTGGGCGAAGTCGATGACGAGATGCGCCTCGCGATGAACGCGCGGCGCGAGCTGGAAAAGCTGGCTGGCAAGCAAAGCTCCGAAGATACCAAATGGTTCACCATCCTGGGATCCGTACCGCTGCGCAGCGTGTTCCAGACCGCCTTTGGCCTGCCCTCAAGCTTTGCCGGGATCGACCTCGACCAGCAGCTTGGCACGATGAAGAGCCGCGCGGATCGCTATCTCGGCAGCAGCGAGGTCGCGCAGTTTACCGATCCTGCGCAGGTGGATGACCTGATCAAGCTGTTCCTGCTCCGCTCGCAGGCGCAGCAGGTCGCCAGCATCAGCAGCGGGGCCGCGGCGCTGACCCTGTTGCAGAACGCGCGGTCGGGGAGCCTGCTGTCGCGGCTGGCGTGAGGGGCTTTTTTACTGTCGCCCGCAGGGTGGCCGGGCACCCGTTCAGGCGGCCGACATGCTGCCCCGCCCGGGGCTGTGCGCGCCGCATGGCCTGCCCCATCGGGGACGGGGTTTCCACTCCGGCCTACAGGCGCGACGCTACCGACCCGGCCCGGCCCGGCCCGGCCCGCGCGCCTCGGGGAGCGCGGCACCCGCAAGGCAGGCCCCCAGCCGCGCAAAGCTGGCCGCGACACCGCCCTCCCCATCCTCGGCCAGAAACCCGTCCAGCGCTGGCCAGACCCGGATGGCCGCATCGATCTGCGCATCGCTTCCCGCAGCATACAGCCCCGCCTGGATCATCATCTCGGCGCGGTCATAGGCCCCCAGCAGCCGCCGCGCCTCGGCGATCAGCCGGTTTTCCTCTGCGCTCGCCGCCGCCGGCAGCGAGCGCGAGACCGAGCGCAGAAGGTCGATCGCCGGGAAGCGACCACGCTCGGCAATGGCGCGGTCGAGCACGACATGGCCGTCAAGCACCCCGCGCAGGATATCGGCCACCGGCTCCTCCATGTCGGACCCGGCCACCAGCACTGAGAAGACGGCGGTGATGTCGCCGCTGCCCTCGCGCCCCGGCCCCGCCCGTTCGGCCAGCGACATGATCTGATGCGAGGTGGACGGGGGAAAGCCGCGCAGGGTGGCCGGTTCGCCCGAGGCCAGCGCCACCTCCCGGTGCGCTTCGGCAAAGCGGGTGACGCTGTCGGCGAGGAAGAGCACATGGCGGCCTTCGTCGCGGAAATGCTCGGCCACCGCCATCGCGGCCCAGGCGCAGCGGCGGTGCACCAGCGGCGACTGGTCCGAGGTGGCGGCCACGATCACCGAGCGCGCCATTCCCTCCGGCCCAAGCACGGTCTCCACGAATTCGCGCAGCTCTCGCCCCCGCTCGCCCACCAGCGCGATCACCACCACATCGGCGGCGACCCCGCGCGCGAACTTGCCCAGAAGCGAGGATTTGCCGACCCCCGAGCCGGCGAAAAGGCCGATCCGCTGGCCGCGCACCAAGGGCAGCAGCGTGTCGAAGACCGCAACCCCCGTCGGCAGCCGCGGCCCCAGCCGCCCGCGCTGCGCGGCAGGGGGCGGGGCGGCGTGAAGCGGGCGTTCCACCGGCCCGCGGCGCAGCGGCCGCCCGTCCAGCGGCAGGCCGGAGGGGTCGACGATGCGGCCGATCCAGTCGGCGCAAGGCGCGATGCCGCCCTGCCCCGTCAGCTCCACCGCGTCATCCAGCGCGATGCCGTCCGGCGCGCCGTCGGGCAGCACCGTCACCGCCTCTGGCGCCAGCGCCAGCACCTCGCCCGCCAGCATCCGGCCGCTGGCGCAGAGAATCCGCACCCCGTCGCCCTGCGCCGCGTGGGGGCCGAGGCCGCGCACCAGCACCGTGCCGCGCCCGACCGCGGCCACCCGCCCTACCGGGCGCACCTGCGCCACCGCAGCGATCTCTGCGCAAAGCCGTTCAAGTTCTGCAAATGCCATCCCGTCCTCGCTTTGTTCATGAAAGGTTTTCTAAACAAATCGGAGTTAAGGCTTGATTGAAAGCTCGGAGGAGAAGCCCCGATGTTCCAACAGCCAGAGATCATGCGCATGGCGCAGGCGATGGCGTCGCATGCGGCGCAGCGGCAGAATGCGGTGGCGCAGAACATCGCCAATGCCGATACGCCGGGCTACGCCGCCCGCGATCTTGCGCCCTTCGCCGAAACCTATGCAGCCGAGGGCATGGCCCTGCGCCGGACCCGGCCCGGGCATCTGGACGCCGGGGGCAACCCCGCCGCCGCGATGATCCCGCGCGAGGCTCCCGGCAACCGCTCGCCCAATGGCAACTCTGTCTCGCTGGAGTCGGAGATGGTGAAATCGGTCGAGGTGAAGCGGCAGCATGATCTGGCCCTGACACTTTACAAAACCTCGCTCGGGGTGCTGCGCACCTCGCTTGGCCGTCGCTGAGGGGGGCCGGAATGAGTGATTTCAGCAATGCCCTCGCGCTGTCGGCCAGCGGAATGCAGGCCCAGGCGATGCGCCTGCGCCATGTCTCCGAGAATATCGCCAACACCGATACCCCGGGCTACCACCGCAAGACCGCCCCCTTCGAGGAGCAGGTCGAGGGCGGGCGCCGCACCGGGCTGGTGACGCTCGGGCCGGTCGATCTGGACCGGTCGGAGCTGGCGCGGATCTACGACCCCGGCCACCCGCTGGCCGATGAGAACGGCTACCACGACGGCTCGAATGTCGATCTGGTGGTCGAAATCGCTGACGCGCGCGAAGCGCAGCGCAGCTACGAGGCGAACCTCAGGATGTTCGATCAGGCCCGGCAAATGTCGGCAAGCCTGCTCGATCTCCTGCGCCGATAGGCCAAGGAGGGATCCAGAATGGACGTGAGAACCTCTTTCGCCGCGCAGGTCTATGCGCAGTCCCGTCCGGCCACGGCTCCGCAGCCGGGGCCGGCGGGTTCTGCGGCCGACAGCGGGTTTGCCGGCTATGCCAAGGACTTCGCCGCCACGCTGAAGGCGGGCGAAGACACGGCGAAGTCCGCGATGATGGGCGGCGCCGATCCCCATGCGCTGGTGCAGGCGCTGGCCGCGACCGAGCTGGCGGTGGAGACCGCGGTGACGCTGCGCGACAAGGTGGTCGAGGCCTACCAGGAAATCCTGAGGATGCCGGTATGACGATGGATGACGCCGTCTTCTTCGACACGCTGCGCCAGGGCCTCTGGATCGCGGTGCTGATCTCGGCCCCGCTGCTGACGGTGGCGCTGGTCGCGGGGATCGCGGTCGGCCTCTTCCAGGCGCTGACCTCGGTCCAGGAAATGACGCTGACCTTCGTGCCCAAGGTCGGGCTGATGCTGGCGGTGTTTTGGGTGTCGATGTCCTTCATGTCCGAGGCGCTGGTGTCGTTCTTCACCACGCGCATCATCCCGATGATCGCGGGGGGCTGAGCCATGGACAATGCCGGCTACACCACGCTGAGCCGCCAGTCGGGCCTGCTGGCCGAGATGCAGGCGGTAGCGAACAACATTGCGAACCTCTCCACCACCGGCTTCCGCAAGGAGGGCGTGATCTTCGCCGAGCATGTCGCGGCGTTGGACGGCGATGAGCCCTCGCTGTCGATGGCTCATGCCAGTGCCCGTATCGTGGACCTGGCGCAGGGGCCGTTGACGAAAACCGGCGGCAGCTTCGATTTCGCCATTGAGGGCGACGGCTTCTTCCTGATCGAGACGCCCGAGGGCAACCAGCTGACCCGCGCCGGCAGCTTCACCCCCTCGGCCGAGGGCGAGTTGGTCACCCCCGACGGCCACCGCCTGCTCGATGGAGGGGCCGCGCCGGTCTTCGTGCCGCCGGGCGCGGGCGCGGTGGCGCTGGCGGCCGATGGCACCCTGTCGGCGGATGGCACGCCCGTCGCGCAGATCGGCCTGTTCATGCCGGCCGACCCGAACGGCCTGCGCCACCGCGGCGGCACCAGGTTCGATGCCGAGGCGGGGGTGGAGCCGCTGGAGGGCGCCGTGATCCTGCAAGGCTATGTCGAGAATTCCAACGTCAACCCGGTCAAGGAGATCGCCCGCATGATCGAAGTGCAGCGCGCCTACGAGCTTGGCCAGACCTTCCTTGACCGAGAGGACGAACGCATCCGCGGCGTCATCTCCGCCCTCAGCCGCTAGGAGCCAACATGCGCGCCCTTCAGATCGCCGCCACCGGCATGAGCGCCCAGCAGATGCGGGTCGAGGTGATCTCGAACAACCTCGCCAACATGTCCACCACCGGCTACAACGCCCGCCGCGCCGAATTTGCCGACCTGCATTACCAGCAGGCCGCCCGCCCCGGCACGATCAACGCCACCGATGGCACGGTGCTGCCCACCGGGGTGCAGCTTGGCCTTGGCGTGCGGGCGGCGGCGGTGTCGGTCAACATCGCGCAAGGATCCCTGTCGCAGACCAATGGCGATCTGGATGTCGCCATCGAGGGCGCGGGATACATCGAGGTGACGCTGCCCTCCGGCGCCTCGGGCTATACCCGCGATGGCGGGCTGAAGCGCTCGGCCGACGGGCTGATCGTCACCTCGGACGGGTATGAGGTGGTGCCGGGCATCACCATTCCCGCCGATGCCCGCACCGTTTCGATCAATGCCGCGGGCGAGGTCTATGCCTATTTCACCGACCGGATCGAGCCGGAGCTGCTGGGGCAGTTCACCCTCGCCGGCTTCACCAACGAAAAGGGGCTGGAGGCGATCGGCTCCAACCTCTTTCTCGAAACCGCCGCCTCGGGCCCTCCACTGGTCTCGGCGCCCGGCGAGGACGGGCTTGGCACCCTGCGGCAGGGCTATCTCGAGGACAGCTCCGTCGATGCCGTGCGCGAGATCACCGAGTTGATCGAGGCGCAGCGCGGATACGAGCTGAATGCCAAGGTCATCACCGCCGCCGACCAGATGCTCGGCGCAACCGCGCAGGTGCGCTGATGTTCGGGCGCGAGATCTGGCTGCTGATCGTGGTGCTGCTGATGCTGGCCACCGGCGCGCGGGCCGAAATGCTGGTCGCTGCCCGCACCATCCGGGCGCAGGCTCTGATCGCCCCCACCGATCTGGCCTGGGCCGAGGGCACGATGCAGGGTGCCTTTGCCGACCCGGCGGATGTGCTGGGACAGGAGGCGCGGGTGGCGATCTATGCCGGCCGCCCGATCCTGGCCGGCGATATCGGCCCGCCGGCGCTGGTCGAGCGCAACCAGACCGTGACGCTGGTCTATTCCCGCGGCGGGCTGACCATCCTTGCCGAGGGCCGCTCCCTCGGCCGCGGCGGCGCGGGCGACAGCCTGCGCGCCATGAACATCGCCTCGCGCACCACCATCACCGGCCGCGTTGCCGCCGATGGCACCGTGCATGTGGGCTCCTGACAGATGAGGAATTCATGCGCCTGACCCCTGCCCTGCTGCTGCTTGCCGCGCTGCCCGCCTGCGCCCGGCTGGAAAATGTCGGCCGCGCGCCGGATTTCACCCCGCTGGAGGGGAGCGGCGAGTATTACGCCATGTCCGGCAACAGCTTCCCGGAAAGGACCGAGCGGCCGATGCCGGCCGATGGCGCCTCGCTCTGGTCCGGGAACCGCGAGTCGCTTCTGGGCGACCGGCGGGCGATGCAGCGCGGCGACATCCTGACCGTGGTGATCGAGATCGACGATCAGGCGCAGATCACCAATTCGACCGACCGCAGCCGCAGCGCGTCCGAAGAGATGGGCATCCCCGGCCTGTTCGGCCTTCCGCAGCGGCTGGATGAGACGCTGCATGAGGGTGCTACCATGGCCGATGCCGTCTCGGGCGGCAGCACCTCCAGCTATCAGGGTGACGGATCGGTCAGCCGCCAGGAAAAGCTCACCCTGCGCGTGGCCGCGACCATCACCGAGCGGATGCCGAATGGCGTGCTGCGGGTCCAGGGCAGCCAGGAGGTGCGGGTGAACAACGAGATCCGCGAGCTCTTGGTCGCCGGCTTCGTGCGGCCCGAGGATATCTCGCGCCAGAACGAGGTGACCTATGACAAGATCGCCGGGGCTCGCATTTCCTATGGCGGGCGCGGCCAGATCACCGATGTGCAGCAACCCCGCTATGGACAGCAGGTCGCCGATATCCTGCTGCCGATGTAGCCGATGCTGCGCAAGCTGTTGCCCATCTTGCTGGCGCTCGTCGGCCTCGGTGCCGGCCTCGGCGCCGGGATCGCGCTGAAACCCGCGCCGGACCCTGATGCCGTCGCCAAGGAAGTCTGCATCCCGCCAGCGACGGCAGAGCTTGAAGCCCCGGGCGGCGAAGAGGCCGTGACCTATGACTATGTGAAGATGAACAACCAGTTCGTGGTGCCCGTGGTCGAGGGGGGCCGGGTCTCTGCGCTGGTGATCCTGTCGATCAGCCTCGAGGTACAGCTGGCCACGGGCGAGCAGGTCTATCAGCGCGAGCCCAAGCTGCGCGATGGCTTCTTGCAGGTGCTGTTCGACCACGCCAATGCCGGCGGCTTCCGCGGCGCCTTCACCGAGGCGAACAACATGACCGTGCTGCGGCACGCCCTGCTGGAGGTCGCGCAGAAGGTGCTCGGGCCCCTGGTCAGCGACGTGCTGATCGTCGATATCGTGCGGCAGGACAGCTGAGGACCTGCCCGCCCGCGGGGCGATGCCCCACCCGCATGCCTGCCCGCTCCCCGGCTTCGCTCAGTCCTGCTGCCGAGCCCTGCGTTGCCTCAGTCGCTCGGCCCGCTGTTGCGCCGCCAGCCGGTCCAGCACATCGCGGCGGCCCTGAGCCGTCGCGGCATCGGCGCGGGCCTCGAGCCAGGCGGCGGTTTCACGGGCAAGCTCTGGGTTGAGGGCGGCCTTGCGGGCCCGGATCCAGTCCTGGAAGTGTTCGGCGCTCTGCTGCACCGCAGGAGAGCCATCGCTTCGCGCCGCCTCCAGCGCCTCTGCCTGCGCGGCAGTCAGCTGGGCCAGCGCCGCCAGCGTCACCGCGCGCGCGGCGCCGGCATCGCGCAGCGCCTGCAGCCGCCGGTCCCGCTCCAGCGCCGCCAGCCGGGCGAGGGCCGCCAGATCCCCGGCGCGGCTCATGCGCCGCTGCCGCCCCAGCGGCTCCGGGCGCGGCGGCGCATCGCCTCGGCAAAGCGGATCGCAGCGGCGACGGCCTTGTACTGCTCGGGCCGGATCTCGCGCCCGATCTCGACCGTCGCATACAGCGCGCGGGCCGTCGGCGGGTCGGAATGCAGCGGCACGCCAGCCTCGGCGGCGGCCGCCCGGATCCGCGCCGCGATCTCGTCCACCCCCTTGCCGACGCAAACCGGCGCGCGGCCGCTGCCCCGCTGCCATTTCAGCGCTACCGCGAAATGGGTCGGGTTCACGATCACCACATCGGCCCGGGCGACATCGGCCAGCATCCGGTTCATCGCAATCTCGCGGCCCCGCTGCCGGCGACGGCCCTTCATGTGCGGATCGCCCTCGCTGGCCTTGTACTCGTCGATCACCTCCTGCCGGGTCATCCGCAGGCGCCGCAGCCGCTCCGCCTGTTGCCACAGGATGTCGGCCAGGCCCATCACCAGCGCGATCCCCAGCACCAGCATCAGGAAATCGACCAGCAGATCGGCCAGCAACGCGCCCGACATCGCCGCCGGCAGGTTCTGCGAGCCCAGGATCGCCGCCATCCGGCTGGCCAAAAACAGGCCAAGCAGCACCGAGACCAACGCCAGTTTGGCAAAGCTCTTGCCGAATTCGAACAGTCCGGCGCGTCCGAACTTCTGCGCGGCATTGCCGATGGGCGAGATGCGCTTGAGGTCGGGCATCAGCTTGTCAGGCGCGAAGACGATGCCGCGCAGCGCCAGCAGCAATGCCAGAACCGCCAGCATCGGCGCCGCAAGCCAGGGTAGCGAGGCAAGGCCGACCCTGGCGATCAGCCCGCCGACAGGGCCCGCCTCCCCCGCCAGCAGCAGGGGCGCCAGCCGATCGGCCTGCCCCAGCAGCACCATCCCTGTATCGCCAAGCGCTGTCAAAGTCGCCGCGCCGAGCGTCACGGCGGTAAGCAGGATTCCCGCATAGCCCGCGGCCACGTTAAGCTCTGGCGCGCGCAGGATATCGCCGCGGCGGCGGGCATCGTCCAGCCGCTTCTGCGTTGGTTCGTGGTCCTTCTCGCCATCGTCCGGCGTCTCGCTCATGGCGGCACGTCGAAGGGCGCGCCGAGGAAGGCCTGGAACTGCAGCTGCCACAGCGCAAGCGCCGAAGGCAGCGCCAGCGCCAGCAGCACCAGCCCGCCGGCGGTCAGCGCAGGCGCGCCGACGAAGGCGACCATCAGCTGCGGCATCGCCCGGTTGATGACGCCAAGCGCGACGTTGTAGATCAGCGAGGCGATCACGAACGGCGCCGCCAGCGAAAAGGCCAGTGCGAAGGCCCGCGCCACATTGCCAAGGCCCCAGCCGAGGATGTCCGCCCCGGCCGGGAACGCCCCCGCCGGCAGCGCCTGATAGGACAGGATCAGCGCCTCGGCCAGCCGCACATGCAGCCCCGCCATCACCGCCAGCGCCAGCCCCCCCACCGTCAGCAGATGGCCCATCGCCGCCTGCGGCTCCACCCCCGACCCCGCAAACAGCTGCGAGAGCGATGTGGCCTGCGCCGCAATCGCCCCCGCCATCTGCAGCACCAGGACGAAGAGCCGCAGCACCAGGCCGAAGGCCAGCCCGGCCAGCGGTTCCGTCAGCAGATAGGGCGTGACCAGGCGGCCGGCTGCGACCACCGGCTGCACCTCGGCCGCGACGGCCGGGAAAACCACGGCGGTGAAGGCCAGCGCCATCGCCAGCCGCACCCTTTGCGGCAGCGTCTGCTCGCCGAAGGCCGGCAGCGCCGCCATCGCCGCCCCGACGCGCAGGAACACGATGAAGGCCGCGAACAGCCCATCCACCGCCAGATCCAGCAGCGGCTGCAGCAGCGCCGTCATGCCGGAACCATCCCGACCAGCGCCGGGCGGGCGTCGAGCCCGATCTCGTCGAAGCTCAGCACCGGGGCCGCGACGCCCTTGGCCCCCAGCACCGTCTTCAGGAACCGCCGGCGCCGCGCCGAAGTGACCAGCGCGGGATAGGTCCCGCCCTCTCCGGCGCGGGCGATCTTCTCGGCCACGTTCATCGCCAGCCGGTTGAACTTGTCGGGCGGCAGCGCGACATCGCTTTGCCCGCGCTCGCCCTCGATCTGATAGGTGGTGAAGGTCTCCTCCCATTCCGGGGCAAGTTGCAGCAGCGGCAAGGTGCCGTCGGCGCGGCGCAGCTCGGCCACCAGCTGGAAGCCGAGCCGCCGCCGCACATGCTCGCAGACCGCCTCGGGGCCGCTGCTGCCCCGCGCCTCGGCGATGGATTCCAGGATCAGCGGCAGGTTGCGGATCGACACCCGCTCCTCCAGCAGCAGCCGCAGCACCGCCAGCAGCAGGTCCACGGGCACCTTGTCGGGCACCAGTTCCTCGATCAGGCGCCGGTTCGCCTCCGCCCGCGCCGGGTCCGACAGGCGGGTCATCTCGTCCAGCAGCCGGCGCAGCGCCTTCAGCGTCATCAGCCGCGGGAAGTTGCGCTTGATGACCTCCAGCAGGTGCGTCGCCAGCACCTCCGTCGGGCCGACGACGGTCGAGCCCGCCAGCACCGCATCCTCCTGCAGCGCCGGCGGCAGCCAGCGCGCGGGCGCGCCATAGACCGGCTCGCGCACCTCCTCGCCGGGCGGCAGCAGCTCGCGGTTGTCGGCCAGAAGCGCCAGAACCTGGCCGGGCAGCAGCCGGTCGCGGGCCTGCTCCGCCCCCTGGATGCGGATGCGGTAGCAGCCGGGATCGAGCCCGCCATCGTCGGTCAACCGGATCTCGGGCAGGATCAGGCCATATAGCGCAGCGACGTGGTTGCGCATATTGCCGATCCGCGCGTCGAGCCCGGTCGCCGGGTCCAGCACCATGCCGACGAGGTTGGGCGCGAACTCCACATGGATATCGTCGAGGTCAAGGAGGTCGCCGAGCGAGCGCTGAGCCGGTGCGGCCGCTGCCGGAGCCTCGGCGCGCAAGGCCTCGGCCGCGCGGCGGGCGGCGCCCTGCTGCACGCGGTAGGCGGTGGCGCCGAGGATCAGCCCCCCCGCCATGAACGGCACGAAAGGCAGCCCCGGCACCAGCCCGAACAGCGCCATCAGCACCGCAACCGTGCCAAGCGCCGCCGGATAGCGGCCAAGTTGGCGGAAAAAGTCGATATCCGCCGCCCCCTTGGAGCCGCCGCGCGACAGCAGGATCGCAGCGGCGATGGAGATGATCACCGCCGGAATCTGGCTGACCAACCCGTCGCCCACCGTCAGGATTGCATAAGTCTCAAGCGCCTGCCCGATCGGCATCCCGTGCAGGCTGACCCCGATCACCAGCCCCATCACCAGGTTCAGCAGCGTGATCAGCAGCCCCGCCACCGCATCGCCCTTGACGAATTTCGAGGCGCCGTCGAGCGAGCCGAAGAAGGTGGTCTCGGCCTGCTCGCGCTCGCGCCGCGCCCGTGCCTCGGCATGGTCGATGGCGCCCGCGTTCATGTCGGCGTCGATGGCCAGCTGCTTGCCGGGCATGGCATCCAGCGCGAACCGCGCGCTGACCTCGGCCATACGGCCAGCGCCCTTGGTGATGACGATGAAGTTGACGATCAGGATCACGCAAAACACCACAAGCCCGATCAGCACCGACCCGCCCATGATGAAGTTGGCAAAGCCTTCAATGACATGGCCGGCGGCGGCGGTGCCCTTGTGCCCCTGCCCGACGATCAGCTTGGTCGAGGAGATGTTCAGCGACAGCCGCAGCATCAGCGAGGCCAGCAGGATCGTCGGGAAGGCCGAGAAATCCAGCGGCCGCTCGATGAACAGCGTGATGGTGAAGATCAGGATCGCCAGCGCGAAGGAAATGGCAAGCCCGGTGTCCAGCACCCAGGCCGGCATCGGCAGGATCATCATCACGATGACCGCCATCATCGCCAGCGCCAACAGCACCGTCGGCTGGAAGACGGTCTTGAGCGTGAGCTGCGGCATCATCCTCCGCCCCCGGGCTCGGGCACGGGGGGCGCCTCGGTCAGCAGAGGCGGCTGCGCCGCGGCAAACAGGCTCGCACCCGCGCCATTGCCAATGGGGACCAGCGAGCCAAGCCCGGCGCCGCTGCCAGCCTGCAGCAGCGGGAAGCGGTTCACCCTTGGCACCAGCGGCTGGACCGGGCCCGCGGCGGCCAGCACGATATCGGGGATTTCGGGCACGTCACCCGGATCCTGATGCCGCAAGCCTGCGCGGAAGCGGTCGAAGCGGGCAGCATATTTGTCCGCGAACTCGGGTGTGCGGGAGTGGTAGGCGCCGGCCGCCGCCGTCCAGTCGCCGCTTTCGGCATGCAGGGTCCGCAGGAACTTCGCCGCATAGAGCGCATTCGCCAGCGGATCGAACATCTGGTCGATCGAGGCGAAATTCTCGCCGTGCCATTTGTAGTTGATCTGGAAGCAGCCGACATCGAAGCTGCGGGCGCCGCGCTTGAAATGGCCGTAGACAAAGCTGCGCGCCTCGTCCTCGGTGTCGAACCAATGGCCGGCCCCTTCCATGTTGACCGTCCAGGGCCAGGGCCGCATCTCACCGCCGCGGTTGCGGCCGGTCTCGGTCAGCGAGATGGCCTTCAGCACCGACACCGGCACGCCCATCTGCCGTGCGGCCTGCTCGGCAGCCTGCTCGCAGACAAGCGACAGGTCGGCTGTGGCCAGAGCCGGCACCGGCAGCGCGAGGGCGCAGAGCGCCAAGGCGAACCGGATCGCCCGATGGAGAAGGTGTATCTGCACACGGCCCCGCTGCAATTCTTGCTGCTGAGCCAAGGCTAGGCGCGAGGGGTTGAGAATTGGTAACCAACGGCCCGCAAAACTAGCTGCCGGAGCCTGCCGTTCGGGCGACGGGCGCTGTTTCTTCGAGGCCGGGCGCTGCACCCTCTGCCTCGGCCGGCCCGGGCTCCGCCAGCAGCGCGGACCAGGCGCCCCGCGCCGCGCGGCTGGCCTCGAGCAGGGCCTGCGCGCCGGCAAGGCTCACCGGACCTTCGGGCGGCGGGGTCGCCTCGGCCTCCGCCGCGTCCTGCGGCGGGTCCAGCGCCAGCACCGCGCGCTGCGGCTCGGTGCCGTTGCCGCGCACCGCCTCCCAGTCGCCGGCGCGCCACTGCTCGGCCGCTGCCCGCTGTGGCAGGCCGGCGCGGCGATAGGCCTCGGCGGCGGCGGCGTGATCGCCTGCAAGGCCAAGCGCCTCGGCCTGCAGTGCCGCCGGTTCGGCGCCCACCATGCCCGCCAGCAGCGCCAGCGCCTGGCCGGTGTCCTGCTCGGCCAGCGCAGCGCGGGCGGCGATCATCCGTCCTTCGGCAACCGTCCGGGCGGGGCCGAGGGCCTGCCGGGCCTCGGCCGCGAAGCCGACCTCCAGCAGCCGCCTCGCCACATCCAGCCGCAGATCGACCGGCGGATCGGCCCGGTCGAACAGCGCACGGTCCGCGAAATAGCGTGCAAGGAACACGGCGTCATCGGGCCAGCGGGCAAGAATGGCGGTCAGCTCGCGCGCGACCTCACGCCGCTCCTCCGCGGTCCATCGCGGCCCGGCCCGCGCCAGTTCCTCGCTGGCCTCGGCAAAGGCACCCCTCGATGCCAGCCCCAGAACCTGCGCCCGCGCCAGCGGCGGGCCGAGCGGGGCATTTCGATGCTCGAAGCCAAGCGCGGCAGCGGCCTCGGTCAGTGGCAGCGGCACCGGCCGGCCCTCGGCCAGGTGGGTGTCTATCAGCAAGATCAGCGCTTCGGGGCCAAGCGGGCCGTCATCCCCGATCACGGCGCCAAGCGAAACTTCGGCCCCGGCGCTGTCGCCCCGGGCGAGATCGAGCCGGGCATCGATCATCTGCAGCCCGGGCCCATGATCCCCCGCGGCGCGCAGGATCGCATCGCGGATCGCGCGCGCGGTATCCGGCGCTCCCACCTCGATGAAGCGGTCCACCAGACCGGGGCCGAGCGCTCTGCGCAGATGCAGCGGCAGCGCCGAAAACCCGCGCAGTACCGCGCCGTGGTCGACGGTGGCGCCGGGCGGGATCCGCGCTTCGACCATCACCGCCCAGAGCGCGGCAGCCGTGTCGCAGTCCGTCATGCCGGCAAGCGGGCCGGGTTGGCGGGCCCGTCCGTCATCCAGGATCTCTGCCAGCGGCAGCAGCAGCGCGGCGCTGTCGCCCTCAAGACCGAAGGCCGCCGCGGTCACCCGCGCCTCGGCCCCGAAGCCGTGGTAGAGGTAGAGCTTTACCAATTTCTCGACCGCGGCCGGAACCGGCTGGTCGAACTCGCCCAGCAGGCCTGCCTGCGCATCGGCCAGCTGTTCGGAAAAGGCGCGCTCATCGCCCCAGGCCGCGATATCGACGGCCGTATCGGGCAGGCAGGCCTCGCCTTCGGAGGTCACGCCGGGCATCTCGGCCTCATCTGCCATGGCACGGTCGATGCTGGTCTCGGAGTGGATGGCAAGATGCCCGGCCGGATCGGTCGGCGCTGCAGGGTCCGCCGCGACCCTTGTCGCGGGGGGCCTGGTCGCGGGCGAGGCCGGTGCCTGCTCGGACGGCTCCACGCTCTCCGCCACGCCCGGCGCATTGCTGGTCTCCTCGACCGGCGGCGCGGCGCTCGGCGGCTGCACGACCTGCGCCCTCGGGTCCGGCACGTCGATCTCGACCAGCCCCTGCGCCGCCGCACGGCCGAGTTGCATCATCAGATCCGCTTCGGCCTGCGCCACCCGCGGGTCCGGCAGGCTGGGCGCGAGCGGCATTGCGGCTGGAGGCGGCAGGCCGGCGTCCTCGACCACCGCGGCGCCCTCCGGCCAGAACAGCTCGAGCCGTGGCGGGGGCCGGGCCGCCGGGCGATAGCCTGCGCCTGTGGGACCAGAGGCGCGCGCGGGCGCCGCGGCCGGCTCGATCGGCTCCTCGAAACGCGACCCCGCCGGCGGCGGCCCGGCGCGGATGTCGATCACCAGCGCGCGCGCCTCGGTCTCGAAGGCGATGGCATGGTGCCTCTCTGCCACGCGCAGTCGCAGGGTAGAGTCCCCCGCATCCTCCACGGCCAGCAGCCGGGTTTTCGGGATCAGCCTGTACACCTGCCCGGTGTCGAACCCCGCGCCCTGAAGCGCGAGGCGCAGCTCATAGCCGGCTCCGGCGCGGCCAAGCGTCCAACTGGCACCCGCAGGCAGGCCATCCACCACGAGGCGCGAGAAATCGGCGTGCTCGCCCGAGCGCAGTCGGAAGGTCTCGGCCCCGGCCGGCGCCGCCAGCACCAGCAGCGCGATCAGCCAAGCCAGCGCGGCGCCCCTCATGCCGCCTCCTGCTTCACCGCCTTCAGCGCCTCTTCCAGTTCGGAAAAGCTCGGGCGGATATGGTGGGGCGTGTTTTGCCTCCCGACCTCGATGCAGATATTGGTGGCGTGCTGGTGCAGGTTCGCCACCAGCACCTCGCGGATCAGGTTGTAGAAATGCGAATCCTCTTCGACCACCGCCTTCACCTTCCCTGCAAAGGGGCCGACGAAGCCGTAGGCCAGGAACACCCCCAGAAACGTGCCGACCAGCGCGCCGCCGATCATCTTGCCCAGCACCTCGGGCGGCTGGTCGATGGAGGCCATGGTCTTGATCACCCCCAGCACGGCGGCGACGATGCCAAGCGCGGGCAAGCCGTCCGCCACCGTCTGCAGGGCATGGCTGGAATGCAGCGCATGTTGCAGGTTCGCCTCCATCCGCTTGTCCAGCACCTCCTCTACCTGATGCGGGTCGTCATAGTTCATCGAGGCAGAGCGCATCGTGTCGCAGATCAGGTCGATGGCCTCATGGTCGGTCAGGATCCTGGGATATTTGCCGAAGATCGGCGAATTGGACGGCGCCTCGATATGCTCCTCGATCGCCACCGGATTCTGCCGGGCCAGTCGGATCAGCTCGAACAGCAGGCACAGCAGGTCGCGGTAGTCCTGCGGCTTCCATTTCGGACCCTTGAACACCTTGCCGACATCGCGGGCCGATTGCTTGATGCCGGCAATGTCGTTCGACAGCACGAAGGCGCCGATGGCCGCGCCAAGGATCATCGCCATTTCATAGGGCAGCGAGTGCAGGATGATGCCCATCTTGCCGCCGGCGGCGATATAGCCGCCGAAGACCATGATGAAGATGATGGCGATGCCGGCGAATCCGATCATGGCGGCGAGTCTTTCCTGGCGAGGCGGTGCCGCGGGTCGGGCCGACCGTGGCACAGAGGGGTTAACGAAGCCTCATGCGGCTACTGCCCCGGGGCTGCGGCATTGCGGCCGGCCAGAAGCACGCTGATCGTGTAGGCGGTCTTCGGCTCCAGCGCCGCGAGCAGCGCGCCGGCCGCATCGGGGCGCATCCGGCCCAGGAAACCGGCGGCGAAGTCGGGCGCCATCTCCTGGAACAGCAGCGCCGCATCCTTGGGCTTCATCGCCTCATACATCGCCGTCAGCCGTGCGACATCTCCCTCCGCCGCCTGGTCGGCAAGGGTCAGGGTCGCGGCGAGCCGGTCCTCGGCTTCCACCAGTTCGGCGATCTTCTGGTCGATCTGGGCCGAGGCGACAGAGATGGCCTGCGCCCGGTCGTCCAGCTCTGCCTCGCGGGCCGCAAGGCGCGCGCCGCGGTCCCGCAGCGCCTTCAGCAGGGCCGCGACATCTTCGGTCGGCGCGCAGGCTTCCGGTTCCGGCATGACCTCCGCCTCGGCAGTGCGGGCAATGGCGATGGCGCCCTCGCCCAGCCGGATCAGCCCCGATCCGGCGAAGAGCGCGACGATCACCACCAGCGCGCCGCGGCCCTGACGGCGCCGGGGCTGGCGCGGGGCGGCCTTGCGGCTCATTCCGCCGCCTCAAGGCTTTCGGGCCGCGCGCGCCGCCGCACGACGCGCAGCCGCCGGGCGCCGCGGTCCTCCATCCCCGGCTCCGGCAGGTCATGCATCGAGGCCAGCAGCAGCTCCAGCCGTTCGGCCACCTGCTCGGCGCGGCGGGTGCGGCCCTCCAGCGCCTCGGCCGAGGAGGTCGCGGCCCCCCGCGCCCGGTCCAGCGCGCGGGTCATGTCATCGACCTGCGCCGACAGCACCGCAATCGCCCCGCCCATGCCGCTTTCCAGCCGGGTGAAAGCCGCAAGCCGCCGCGAGAGCACAAGGCAATAGGCCGCGGCCCCCAGCGCGCCGGCGCCCAGCAGGATATCAGCGATCATCTCCATCCGCTCCCCCCTCAGTTCAGCACGAATTCGGTGACGAGGAAGTCGCGCACCCGCCCCTCGCCCGCGACGATCTGCACCCGGCGCAGCATCTGCGCCCGCAGCCGGATCAGCGCGGTCGGATCCTCGAGATCTCGCACATCCACCGCCCGCAGATATCCGTTCAGCACATCGAGGATCCGCGGCATCAGCAGGGTGACCTCCTTCTCATGGGTCTTGGTGACCTCGACCTGCGCGGTGAAGCGCAGGTGGCGGGCGCTGCCGCCCTGCCCCAGCGAGATCACCATCGGGGCGATCGGCACGAAGGCGATGTCGGGCAAGGGCGCTATCTCTGGCTCTTCGGCATGGTCCCCGGCGGGGGCGCCGAACAGCAGGCCCGAGTAAACGGCATAGAACCCGCCGCCGCCCAGAAGCAGCGCGAGCACCAGACCGATCAGCAGCGGCAGCTTCGACTTGCGGGCAGGTGGTTGGTCTTCGGCCAGCGGCTCTGACATGGCGGTCCCCGGATCATCCGATGCCGCCCATCTAGCCTGAAGGTCACTAACCGATTGTTAAGTCGCACCAACGCAAGATCGACCGCGACGACAGGGCAGAAGCCCGGCCATGGAGGTGAGTCTTGCAGCAGCTGGTTGCCCTGTGGCAGTCCTTGGATACCTCTCGGCGCGTCGTGGTTGCGGGGGCGACGGTGGCCATGTTCGCCGCCGTGCTGATGCTCTCGGGGCTGGCCGGCAGCCGGCCCTCGCAGGCGCTGCTCTATGCGGGGCTGGAGGGGCGCGGCGCCGCCGAGGTGGTCGCCGCGCTCGATGCGCGCGCCGTGCCCTATGAGGTTCGGGGCGACGCCATCTATGTCGCGGCGACGCAGCGCGACGAGCTGCGGATGGCGCTGGCCGGCGAAGGGCTGCCGGCCACGGGCGGCGCGGGCTATGAACTCCTTGATGAGCTGTCGGGTTTCGGCACCACCGCCCAGATGTTCGACGCCGCCTATTGGCGCGCGAAGGAGGGCGAGCTGGCCCGCACCATCGTCGCCTCGCCGCAGATCCGCTCCGCCCGCGTGCATCTGGCAGTGCCGACCGGCCAGCCCTTCCGGCAGGACCGCCGCCCCAGTGCCTCCATCGCCGTCACCACCGGCACCGGGGCCTTGGCCCCAGCCCATGCCAAGGCGCTGAAATTCCTCGTTGCCTCGGCCGTGGCCGGGATGACGCCCGAGGATGTTTCGGTCATCGACGCCGACAGCGGCACGGTGATCGCTGGCGATGACGGCACGCCCGCCCAGGGCGGCGAGGACCGCGCCACCGCGATCAAGCGAAATGTCGAGAGATTGCTGGAGGCCCGCGTCGGCTATGGCCGGGCCGTGGTGGAGGTTTCGGTGGAAACCGTGACCGAAAGCGAGGCGATCACCGAGCGGCGCTTTGACCCGCAGGGCCGCGTGGCGATCTCAACCGAGACCGAAGAGCGCAGCAATACCGCCAGTGACAGCAAGGCCGGCGCGGTCACCGTCGCCTCCAACCTGCCGGAAGGTGACGGCGCGGCGGGGGGCGATTCGCAAAGCTCGGAAAGCGAAACGCGCGAGCGCACCAATTTCGAGGTGTCGGAAACCACCCGCGAGGTTCTGCGCAGCCCCGGCGCGATCCGGCGGCTGAGCGTGGCGGTGCTGGTGGACGGGGTGCAGGTCATCGATGCCGAGGGCGCAGTGACCTGGCAGCCCCGCCCGGAGGAGGAGATCGCGCTGCTGCGCGAGCTGGTGTCCTCGGCCGTGGGGCTGGACGAGGAGCGCGGCGATACGCTCACCCTGCGCTCGCTGCCCTTCGAGGCGCCCGCGGATGCCGGGACCGAAGCCACGGGCGGCCTCTTGACCCTGCCGCCGCTCGACGTGATGCAGCTGGCGCAGCTGCTGGTGCTGGCCGTGGTGGCGCTGGTGCTCGGCCTCTTCGTGCTGCGCCCGATCCTGACCAGCAGCCGCGCCCGGCAACCGGCCGCACTGCCAGCGCCCGCCACTCCGCCGGCGCTGACCGGCGAGATCGACGAGGGCGATTACTCCCCCGGCATGCCCATGATGTCCAGCTTTGGCGACATGGGCGGGCTGCCGGCCCTTGGCTCCGGCTTCCCGATGGCGACGGCCAGCGTGGAGGATGACGATGATCCCGTCGCGCGCCTGCGCCGCCTCATCGCCGAACGGCAGGAGGAAACCGCCGAGATCCTGCGCAACTGGATGGAATCCCCCGATGAGGAGAAGGTCTGATGCCCCGGCGCCCACAGCTTGAGGAGTTCGATTGCGCCGGCAAGCCGCCCCAGCCCGAAGCGGACAAGCTCGCCGCCGAGACGGAGGCCGGCCTTGCCGCCTTCGACCAGGGCTATGCGGCCGGCTGGGACGATGCCGTCGCCGCGCAGGAGGCCGAGATCACCAAGCTGCGCGGCGATCTGGGCCGCAACCTGCAGGCGCTGTCCTTCACCTATCACGAGGCGCGGGCGCATGTGCTGGGGGCGCTGGAGCCGCTCTTGCTCGACATGACCGCCAAGGTGCTGCCGGCCATTGCCCGCCAGAGCCTCGGGGCCGTGGTGCTCGACACGCTGCGCCCGATGGCCGAAACCCTGGCCGAGGCTCCGGTGGAGGTGCTGCTCCACCCCGCCAGCCGTGCCACGATCGAGGCGATGCTGGCCAGCGGCGCCGCCCCGCCCTTCCGCATCACCGAAGAGCCCTCGCTCGGCGAGGGGCAGGTCTATCTGCGCCTTGGCCAGACCGAACGGCAGGTCGATCTGGGCGGCGTTGTCCGCGCCATCGAGGCCGCGGTCTCGGCCTTCTTCCAACCCGATACAAAGGAGACAGCCGATGGATGACCCCGCTTCCGCCCCCGGCCCCGGCGCCAGCCCCTTCACCCAGATCCCGATCGAGATCACCATCTCGGTCGGCAAGGCGCGGCCCCTGCTGCGCGACCTGCTGCGGCTGAAGCGCGACGCGGTGCTGCCGCTCGACCGCCGGGTGGAGGACCCGGTGGAGCTCTATGTCGGCGACAAGCTGATCGCCCGCGGCGAGCTGACCGAGCTGGACGGCGATCAGGCCGGCCAGCTCGCCGTGCGCCTGACCGAGGTCGCCGACCTGCAGAACGGGCTTTGACGGTGGGCCAGCGCTTTGCCTATGCGGTGCTGCTGGCGGGCTCGGTGGCGGCGCTTCTTCTGGGCGTCACCGCGGCCGGCGCACAGGAACTGACGCTGTCGCTCGGCGAGGAGGGCTCGCTGACCGGCCGCTCGATCCAGCTTCTGGCGCTGATCACCGTGCTCAGCCTCGCGCCGGGGCTCGCGATCATGATCACCTGCTTTCCGTTCCTGGTGACAGTGCTGTCGATCCTGCGCCAGGCCATCGGGTTGCAGCAATCCCCGCCCAACATGCTCATCGTCAGCCTCGCGATGTTCCTGACCTGGTTCATCATGGAGCCGGTCTTCACCGAGGCCTGGTCGGCCGGCGTGCAACCGGCAATGGACGGCTCCTTGCCGCTCGATCAGGCCTTCACCCGCGCCATCGCGCCGTTCCGCGGCTTCATGGGCAACCGCATCGACGGCGACACCTTTGCCGCCCTCGCCGCCCTGCGCCCGCCCGCCGGCACCGGCACCGAGCCCGCCGCCGCGCCGCTGTCGCTGCTGGTCCCGTCCTTCCTGCTGTCGGAAATCCAGCGCGCCTTCGAGATCGGCTTCCTGATCTACCTGCCGTTCCTGATCATCGACCTCGTCGTCTCGGCAGTGCTGATGTCGATGGGCATGATGATGGTGCCCCCCGCCATCGTCTCGATGCCGTTCAAGCTTGCGTTCTTCGTGGTGGCGGATGGCTGGGCGCTGATTTCGGGCGCGCTGGTGCGCAGCTATTTCTGAGCCAGACAAGCCATCCCGGCCCAATTCGCCAGAGCCTCACGGATTGTTAAATCCTCGCGGGCTAGCGTGCCGTGCAAATCAAGGGAGTCTGCTGATGTCCGTCCGCGAAGCACCGCCGCATCTGATCCCAATCGCGGCAGCCCTGCTGGCGCTTCTTGGCGCAGCGCCTGTCCTGGCCGAACAGGGCGTCACCGCCAGCGAGGTGCGCTTCGCGCAGATCGCGGCAATGACCGGCACGGCCGCGGGCGCTGGCATCGGGATGCGCGCAGGACTCGAGGCCGCCTTCGCCGAGGCCAACCGCGCCGGCGGGGTCCATGGACGCAAGCTGCACCTCGACTCGCTGGATGATGGCTACGATCCCACCCTCTCGGTGCAGAACCTGCGCAAGGTGCTGCAGGAGGACGCCCAGATCGCGCTGATCGGCGCAGTCGGCACCCCGACGATGATGGCGATGCAGCCCTTGACCACCGAGGCAGGCCTGCCGGTGATCGGCGCCTTCACCGGTGTGGCCTCCCTGCGCAACCCGGAGCTTGGCAATATCTTCAACCTCCGCGCCAGCTATGCCGCCGAAGCCGAGGAATGGGCGAGGCTGCTGGTAGATGACCGCGGCCTCGACCGGATCGCGATCCTTTATCAGGATGACAGCTTCGGCCGTTCCGGACAGATCGGCTTGATCGAGGCGCTGGAGAGGCGCGGCATGTCGCCGGTGGCCGAGGGCACCTACATGCGCAACACGCTCGCAGTGAAGGCAGCCCTGATCGACATCCGCCGCGCCAGGCCGCAGGCGGTGGCCTTGGTCGGGGTGACGCTTCCGCTGAGCGAGTTCATCTTGACCTCGCACAGCCTCGAGTTCGCTCCGGTGTTCATCAGCAACTCCTTCGGCGCCGACGAGATTGCGGCCGAACTCGGCTCTGCCGGGGCGGGGCTGATCCTGACGCAAGTTGTGCCGTCTCCCCAGGACACCGCCGTCCCGGCGGTGGCGGCGTTTCGCGACGCGCTGGCGGCCCATGATCCGGCGCTGCAGCCCAGTTTCGTCAACTTCGAGGGCTATCTGACCGGCCGCCTTGCCATCGCCGCGCTGGAGGCCGCCGGCCCGGCCCTGAGCCGCAAGCGCTATCTCGATGCACTGCGCGGCTTGCGCGAGGTCGATATCGACGGCCTGACGCTGACATTTGCCCCGACCGACAATCAGGGCCTCGACCAGGTCTTCCTGACCGAGATCGACCCGGACGGGAACATCGTGCCGCTTACCGGCGGCTGACATCCTTTGCCAGGCCCTCCAGATTTCCCCGAGACCCCAGAGTTCGACAGGACAAGACAGATGCACAGCATATCGGGCAGAATCCTCGGCAGCATCGCCACCAAGATCGCGGGGATCGTGGTGGCGCTGGCAGGCCTCGCTGCAACCGCCGTCGGCGTGGGCTTCGTGGTCTTCAGTTCGGTGACGCAGGACATGACCTTTCTGGCCGAGGAGCAGATCCCGGCCCTGCAGGTCGGGACCGAGGTGAACACCGCCGCCGCCGCGCTGGATGATGCCCTCATGGACATGCTGCTGGCCCCCGACGCCGCCGCACTCGATCTGGCGGCGCAATCCGCCGATGGCAATGCCGATACCCTGGCAGGCCTGATGCAGCGCATGCCCGCCGAAGCGGCAGCGCAGCTCGAGGAGGACGCGGGCGCAATGCGTGCGGCGCTGAAGAACCTGCGCACCGCACGCCAGCAAGAGTTCGGCAGCGAAGCCGCCATCGACCGCGCACAGGCGGAGGTGGAGGCGCTTTTCTACTCGATCGGCATCACCCTGACCGAACAGGCCGACAACGCCTTCTTCGACGCAGCCATCGCCGCGGAGATCGAGGCCGCCGACCGGGCCCAGCCTGCCACGCCCGGACTCGCAGCGCTTGGACCCGCCACCCTCGGACCCGCCACGCTCGGCGCCATCGGGCCAGCCAGCACGCCCCAGGAGACCTCTGACGTGCAGGACGCGATTTTCCGGATCCGCGCCGCCGACGACCTGAACCTCGCCGTGAAAAGCTTCTATGCCAGCGCGCTCGAGGCGGGCCTCGCCGAAGACGACGCCGACCTTGCCATCGTGCAGGGGCGGCTGGAAAGCGCCGCGGCCACCATCGACCGACTGGTCCGGTCCGCGGACGTGCGGGCGAGCCTGCCCGAACTGGCGGCGTTGGAGACGCTCTCCGGCTTCGTCAATCCCGTGACCGGCATCGTCAACCAGCGCCGCGAGATCCTGGCGGCCCGGCGCGCCGCGCATCGGCTCGCCGAAGACGCCACCCTGCGCGTGGCCGAAATCGAGGCCTTCGCCGATGCGGATTCGACGGCAAGACTGCAGCAGATCGCGTTCGACAGCAGCGAGATCGAGGCCCATACCTCCCAGGCGACCATCTGGATGCAGGGCCTCGCCCTCGCCAGCCTGTTGATCGTGGCCCTGGCCGGCGCCATGGTTGCCTTTGTGATCGTGAAGCCCCTGCTCGCCGTCAGCCGCGCGACGACCCGGCTGTCCACCGGCGACCTGGGCGCGCTGGACGGGATGCGCCCGCATGGCGGCGAGATCGGCCAGATGCTCGGCGCTTTGGGTGTGTTCCGGGATGGCATCATCGAACAGCGGCGGTTGCAGGCCGAAGAGGCCCGCGCCCATGCCGAACGCGAGGCTGAACAACGCAAGGCGGCCGAGGCCGAGCGGCGCCGCGAGATCCAGGAACGCGAGCGCGTGGCAGAGCAGGAGCGGCTCGACCGCGCCCGGGAGGCTGCGGAAACGGCTGAGCGAGAGGCGATGCGCGACGCGGTGGAGCGCGAGCGCCAGATCAACGCCGCCGCCCAGGACCGCATCGTCACCGCCTTGGCAGACGGGTTGCGTCGCCTTGCCGAGGGCGACCTGCGCGTGACGATCGAGCAGCGCTTCGAGGACAGCTATGACCAGCTGCGCATCGACTTCAACGCCGCCGTCGCCTCGCTCGCCACCGCCATCGGCGACATCCGCGATAGCGCGCTGTCGATCCATGCCGGGTCGGGCAGCATCGCGGCGGCGGCAGAGGACCTCTCGCGCCGCACCGAACAAAGCGCCGCGACGCTGGAGCAATCGGCCGCTGCGCTGACCGAGCTGACCGCCGCCGTCGGATCGGCAGCGCAGGGCGCGGGGCAGGCGGACCAGACCGTGCTGCAGGCCCGCCAGAGCGCCGAGCGCAGCAATGTGGTGGTCAAGGACGCGATCGCGGCGATGGATGAGATCAAGCAGTCCTCCAGCCGCATCTCGGGCATCATCGACGTGATCGACGACATCGCCTTCCAGACCAACCTTCTGGCGCTGAATGCCGGGGTGGAGGCCGCCCGCGCCGGCGAGGCCGGCCGCGGATTCGCGGTGGTCGCCTCGGAAGTGCGCGCCCTCTCGCAGCGGTCGTCCGAGGCCGCGCGCGAGATCAGCTCGCTGATCGCCGACAGCAGCCGCCATGTCGGCCGCGGCGTCGATCTGGTGAACCAGGTGGGGGCCTCCTTGCACCTCATCGTCGGCTCGATCACCAGCATCTCGGAAAACGTCTCGGCGATCGCCGCCTCGGCCCGCGAGCAATCGACCGGCATCTCCGAGATCAACATCGCTGTCGGCCGCCTCGACCAAAGCACCCAGCAAAATGCCGGGATGGTGGAAGAAACCACCGCCGCCAGCCGCGACCTGACCGGCGAGGCCGAGATCCTGACGCAGATCATCCAGCGCTTCACTGTCGAGACGGGACCGAGGGGGCGCTCCGCGGCCTGTCATGGCGGGGATTTCCTCGCCGCGTGATGGCCGCGCGGGCCCATGTTTTCGCGACCCGAAATGGCAGGGCGATGCAGGAGGGTGGGGCAAGCTCTGGGGCGGCCAAGAATCGCTGTTTCGCGTTCTGCAGCGGAAAGGCTCTCCGGCCCCAGCTGCTGACCTGGCCGATGGCGTTGAGCAGAGCGCGCCGCAGGTCGGCAGCTGTATTGGGCCGTGCAGACGCCCGCCACGCGCAGACTTGACACCTGCCCGAAGAGCTGGGGACGGGTCAGGCTCCGCGCTCGGCCGGTGCCTCCGCCGCCTTCGCCGCTCGCACGGCTCGGCCCCCGACCGGCCCGACGAAGCCCGGCGCCAGCAGGAGCGTCTCCAACCCGTTCGCCGCGCCCCCTGCAACCCCCGCGAACCTCCCTTGCAGACCCTGCCCCCCGAGCGCCGCAATGGCGTCAGCAGCGGGAGCGAGAGGCCTCGTTCACCGCCGCAGGGAAATCGGCAGCAGGTTGCGCAGCAGCCGAACCGACGAGCAGCAGCTCGAACCAGGGCAGCCTGGGCGCCGCGCTCCAGGCCCTCCACCCGGCGCTTCGCTGCGCTATCGCCCCCGCACGGCTAAACCCCGACGAGCCCGACGCCAGCAGCAGCGTCTCCAGCCCGGTCACCGCGCTCCCTGCGTCCCTGCGCGAACATCTCTTGCAGACCCTGACCCCAGCGCCGCAATGGCGTCAGCAGCCGGAGCGAGAGGCCGCGTTCGCGGCCTCAGGGCAATCGGCAGCAGGGTGCGCAGCAGCATCAGCCCGACGAGCAGCAGCACGAACCAGGGCAGCCGGCCCCCCATGCTCCCGGCCCCCCCGTGCTCCCGGCCCTCGACCCATGCTTCGCCCCCGCAAGGCTCAGCCCCCAATGAGGGCCACGAAGCCCAGCGCCATCGCCAGCAGCAGCAGCGTTTCCAGCCCGATCACCGCCAAGCCCTGCATCCCGGCCGCGAACATCTCCTTCAGCGAGGTCTTGACCCCCAGCGCCGCAATCGCGGTCAGCAGCAGGAAGCGCGAGGACCCGTTCACCGCCTCCAGCAGCAGCGCGGGGATCGGCAGCAGGTTGCGCGCCAGCATCAGCCCGACGAAGAGCAGCACGAACCAGGGCAGCCCGGCGCCGCCGCGCGCCTCGCCGCGGAACGCGAGGCCGACCACGATCAGCACCACCGGCAGCATCGCCACGCGCAAGAGCTTGGTGAAGGTGGCGATATTGCCCGCCTCCTCGCCGATCGAATAACCCGCGCCGACCACCTGCGCCACGTCATGCACGGTGGCGCCGATCAGCCAGCCGCTTTGCACCTCGGTGAGGCCCAGCGCGGCGAAGAGCACGGGGTAGAGCACCATCGCCAGGGTAGACAGCGCCGTGACCCCGACCACGGTGAACAGCACGTCCTGTTCGGACAGGTGGCGCCGCGGCAGCACCGCCGCAATCGCCAGCGCAGCAGAGGCGCCGCAGATCGCCACCGACCCGCCGGTCAGCAGGCCAAAGGCCAGCGAGCGGCCGAACATCCGCGCGATCAGGATCCCCGCCGCCAGTGTCAGCAGCAGCAACCCGGCCGCGCCCAGCACCGCGACCAGCCCCAGATCCGCGATGTCACCGAAGGTCAGCCGCAGGCCCAAGAGGCCGACGCCCAGCCGCAGCACGGTCTGCGAGCACAGCGCAATCCCCGGCGCCGCCCGCGGATCGGCCGCCAGGAAGTTGAAGGCCATCCCCAGCAGCAGCGCAAACAGCATCGCCGGGGCGCCGTAATGCTCGGACAGGAAGCTGGCCGCGAAGGCGATGGTGAGCGACAGCAGCAGGCCGCCCTTCACATATGCAGCCCAGGCGCGGGTAAAGCGGCGCGGCGGCAGCAGGCGGGGGGCGGTCATGCGCGCCGGGCCGCCACGCCTGCGCGGGGTGCGCCGCGATGCGTGCAGGGGAAAGGATACATGGGGGCCTCTTGGTCATGCAGGCCGGACAGTCGCGCAGCGCAGGCGTGAAGGCAAACCCGAAAACCCTGTCGCGCCCGATGGAGGGCGGCCGGACCCCGACAGGACCGCCTGAGGCGGGAAAGCCCCGGGCCTCAGAAATCCCAATCCTCATCCTCGGTCGCCACCGCCTTGCCGATGACATAGCTGGAACCCGAGCCCGAGAAGAAATCGTGGTTCTCATCGGCATTGGGCGACAGCGCCGCCAGGATCGCGGGGTTCACGTCGCAGACCTGCGCGGGGAACAGCGGCTCGTAGCCGAGGTTCATCAGAGCCTTGTTGGCATTGTAATGCAGGAATTTCTTCACATCCTCGGTCAGCCCGACGCTGTCATAGAGCTCGGCCGTGTAGTGCTGCTCGATGTCGTAAAGGTCGAACATCAGCGAGAAGGCGAAGTCCTTGGCCTCTTGCCGCTGCGCCTCGGGCAGGCGCTCCAAAGCGCGCTGATACTTGTAGCCGATGTAGTAGCCATGCACCGCCTCGTCGCGGATGATCAGGCGGATCAGGTCGGCGGTGTTGGTCAGCTTGCCGCGGCTGGACCAGAACATCGGCAGGTAGAAGCCCGAATAGAACAGGAAACTCTCCAGAAACACGCTGGCGACCTTGCGGTGCAGCGGGTCGGCCCCTGCCGCATATTCGTCGAGGATCAGCGTCGCCTTGCGCTGCAGATGCGGGTTTTCTTCCGACCAGCGGAAGGCGTCATCCACCTCGGCGGTCGAACACAGCGTCGAGAAGATCGACGAATAGCTGCGCGCATGCACCGCCTCCATGAAGGCGACGTTGGACAGCACCGCCTCTTCATGCGGGGTGGCGGCATCGGCCATCAGCGTCGGCGCGCCCACGGCGTTCTGCACCGTATCCAGCAGCGTCAGGCCGGTGAACACCCGGATCGTCAGCTGCCGTTCGGCGGGGGTCAGCGTCGCCCAGCTTTGCACATCGTTGGACAGCGGCACCTTTTCCGGCAGCCAGAAGTTCCCGGTCAGCCGGTTCCAGACCTCGAGATCCTTGTCATCCTCCAGCCGGTTCCAGTTCACGGCGCGCACGGCGCGCTTTGGCATCATGTCTTTCATCGTCAGCCTCACAGGGAACAGGAAACGCAGCCCTGCACCTCGGTCCCCTCAAGGGCCATCTGGCGCAGGCGGATGTAGTAGATCGTCTTGATCCCGGCCTTCCAGGCCTTGATCTGCGCGCGGTTGATGTCGCGCGTGGTCGCGGTGTCGCGGAAGAACAGCGTCAGCGACAGGCCCTGATCGACATGGCGCGTGGCGGCGGCATAGGTATCAATGATGGCATCGGGCCCGATCTCATAGGCGTCGCGGTAGTATTCGAGGTTGTCGTTGGTCATGAACGGCGCGGGGTAATAGACGCGGCCGATCTTGCCTTCCTTGCGGATCTCGATCTTCGAGGTGATCGGATGGATCGAGGAAGTGGAGTTGTTGATGTAGCTGATCGACCCCGTGGGCGGCACCGCCTGCAGGTTGCGGTTGTAGAGGCCATGCTCCATCACCGCCGCCTTCAGCGCCGCCCACTCCTCGCGCGTCGGCACCGGGATGCCAGCCTTGGCGAACAGCTCTGCCACGCGCGGGATTTCGGGCTGCCAGTCGGCGCTGACATACTGGTCGAAGAAGCTGCCATCGGCATAGCGCGAGTCCGCAAAGCCGCGGAAGCTGTGGCCCCGCTCGCGCGCCAAGGCGTTGGAGGCGCGCAGGCAATGGAACAGCACCGTGCAGAAATAGATGTTGGTGAAGTCGATGCCCTCGGCGCTGCCATAATGGATGCGCTCGCGCGCCAGATAGCCGTGCAGGTTCATCTGCCCAAGGCCGATGGCGTGGCTTTCGTCATTGCCGCGCCGGATCGACGGCACCGAGTTGATCGCCGACATATCCGACACCGCCGTCAGCGCCCGCACTGCCGTTTCCACCGTGCCGCCCAGATCGCCGCCATCCATCGCCGCGGCGATGTTCAGCGATCCGAGGTTGCACGAAATGTCGGTGCCCAGATGGTCGTAGGACAGATCGTCGTGGTAGCTGCTCGCCTCGTTCACCTGCAGGATTTCCGAACACAGGTTCGACATGCTGATCCGGCCCGCCACCGGGTTGGCGCGGTTCACCGTGTCCTCGAACATGATGTAGGGATAGCCGCTTTCAAACTGGATCTCGGCGAGGATCTGGAAGAACTCGCGCGCCTTGATCTTGGTCTTGCGGATGCGGGGGTCATCGACCATCTCGGCATATTTCTCGGTGACGGAGATTTCCGAGAACGCCATGCCATAAACCTTCTGCACGTCATGGGGCGAGAACAGGTACATATCCTCGTTGCGCTTGGCGAGGTCAAAGGTGATGTCGGGGATCACCACGCCCAGGCTCAGCGTCTTGATGCGGATCTTCTCATCCGCATTCTCGCGCTTGGTGTCGAGAAAGCGCAGGATATCGGGGTGATGCGCGTTCAGGTAGACCGCGCCCGCGCCCTGCCGCGCGCCCAGCTGGTTGGCATAGCTGAAGCTGTCCTCCAGCAGTTTCATCACCGGGATCACGCCCGAGGACTGGTTGGCGATGCCCTTGATCGGCGCGCCGGACTCGCGGATATTGGTCAGCATCAGCGCCACGCCGCCGCCGCGCTTGGACAGTTGCAGCGCCGAGTTGATGCCGCGGCCGATGCTTTCCATGTTGTCTTCCATCCGCAGCAGGAAGCACGAGATCAGCTCGCCCCGCTGCTTCTTGCCGGCGTTGAGGAAGGTGGGCGTCGCAGGCTGGAAGCGGCCCGAGATCATCTCATCCATCAGCTGCAGCGCCAGCGCTTCGTCACCCTGCGCCAAGGTCAGCGCGACCATGACCACGCGGTCCTCGTAGCGTTCGAGATATCGTTTCCCGTCAAAGGTTTTCAGGGTGTAGCTCGTGTAATACTTGAAGGCGCCGAGGAAGGTCGGGAAGCGGAACTTGCGGGCATAGGCGGCGTCGAAGATCGTGCGCAGGAAGGCCGGCGTGTAGCGGTCCAGCATCTCGGGCTCGTAGTACCCTTCCCGCCGCAGATAGCCGAGCTTCTCTTCAAGACTATGGAAGAACACGGTATTTTGGTTGACGTGGTTCAGGAAATAGGCCCGCGCCGCCTTGCGGTCTGCTTCGAACCGGATCTGGCCGTTCTCGTCGTAAAGGTTCAGCATCGCGTTCAGCGCGTGATGGTCCAGCTCGCCAGCGGTCTCAGGTTCGGGGGTCACGGAACGGTCGAGCATTGGTCTCTCCAGAAGGCGGCGATCCCGTCGCGGACGCGCGAGACATCGGTATCGGTTCCCGCGAGTTCAAAGCGGTAGAACAGCGGCACGGCGCATTTCGCGGCGATGACATCGCCTGCATGGGCGTAGAAGCGGCCAAAGTTGCGGTTGCCGCCGGCGATGACCCCGCGCAGCAGGGCGCGGGCGGAAGGGTCATTGAGGAAGCGGATGACCTGCTTGGGCACCGCGCCGCCGCCTTCGTTGTCGGCATAGGTGGGGCAGATCAGCAGGTAGGGCCGGGGCGGGACCGGCAGGGGGTCCGACATGCGGATACCGATCCGCTGCGCCGGCAGGCCGAGCCGTTCCACGAAGCGCGCGGTATTGCCCGAGGCCGAGGAGAAGAAGACGAGCCCGGCCATGGCACCCTCAGCAGAGCGCGCCGATCTTGTCGGGGCGGAAGCCGGCCCAATGCTCGCCGCCCGCCACCACCACAGGCACCTGCCGGTAGCCAAGCGCGGTGACGCGGTCCAGCGCCTCGGCATCTTCGGAAAGGTCGATGACGCTGTAATCGATCCCGCGCTGGTCGAGCGCGCGATAGGTGGCCACGCATTGCACGCAGGAAGGTTTGGAATAGACGGTGACGGTCATGGCTCTGCTCCGGTTCGGACGGCACGGGAGACAGGCAAAAACGGCGCCGCGACGCGCGCGACGGACCATCCCTACCGGGCCCTCCGCCCGTGGCTGATATCGGTTCAGGGTCGGTCTTCTGACTCGCGGGTCGCGGCCTTGGCCTGCCTTCCCGGTTTCCCAGTGGCGTTGATGGCCTTGGCTCGCCGCTTACAGCTGCGGGGGCAGTGCCGGGTTTGCACCGGCTTCCCATGCCTTACCCCTAGCGGGGATCAGCACCTTGAACGCAACATATAGTATCGACTGGGCCGCGAGTGTCCAGAGGGAACGTTTCAGAAACATGATGAACGGGTGAATCTTCATCCCGTTCAAGGGCCGCGGCCACCGTCCGGCGCCGCAGCCATCGGGTCAGACGGCGGGTTTCGCCGGGGTCGCGCGCTTGGCAGCGGCCTTCTTCGCCGGCTTCTTCGGCTCGGCGGCCTTCTGGGCTTTCTCGGCCGCCTCATATTGCAAGCGGGCAGTGCGCAGCTTGGCGGTCTTCGCCTCGCGCGCCTGCGTCGCGTCATCGGTCAGCGCACGAACGGCAAGGGTCACGGCATCGGCGTTGAACCGGGGGCGGACAGCCGGGGTGAAGACTTTATCGGCGCGGATCAGGTCATCCATGCTCATGGAATCGTCCTTTCAGAACGAGGGCCCCCGATGCCGGTTCAGCCGAAGTCGTGCCCAAAAGGGCGCACAGGCGGAAACAGGATCAGAGGCTGGCACGGGCCAAGGCGGGTCGCCTTTGTCGGCGCAAAGCCGGCCGTTGCCATCGGGAGGGGGACAGGTCGCAATCAGGTGCAGGCACAATCCCATACACAAGAAATAGGCATTCGCGGCCCCCGGCGCAAGGGCTAAGCCCGAATGCGCCGGGCGAGGCCCCTCAGTCGTCCATCTTCAGGGCCGAGATGAAGGCCTCTTGCGGGATCTCCACCTTGCCGAACTGGCGCATCTTCTTCTTGCCGGCCTTCTGCTTGTCCAGCAGCTTGCGCTTGCGGGTGGCGTCGCCGCCATAGCACTTGGCCGTCACGTCCTTGCGCATCGCCGACAGCGTCTCGCGCGCGATCACCCGGCCGCCGATGGCCGCCTGGATCGGGATCTTGAACATGTGCCGCGGGATCAGGTCCTTCAGCTTCTCCACCATCGCCCGGCCGCGCATTTCCGCCCGGTCGCGGTGAACCATCATCGACAGCGCATCCACCGGCTCGTCATTCACCAGGATCGACATCTTGACCAGGAAATCCTCGCGGTATTCGCTGATCTGGTAATCGAAGCTGGCATAGCCCTTGGTGACCGATTTCAGCCGGTCGTAGAAGTCGAACACCACCTCGGCCAGCGGCAGGTCATAGACCGCCATCGCCCGGCTGCCGGCATAGGTCAGGTCCAGCTGGATGCCGCGGCGGTCCTGGCAGAGCTTGAGCACATCGCCCAGATACTCGTCGGGCACCATGATCGTGGCCTTGATCCGCGGCTCTTCGATATGGTCCACGAAGGTCAGGTCGGGCATGTCGGCGGGGTTGTGCAGGTCGCGCACCTCGCCGTCCTTCATGTGCAGCTTGAACACGACCGAAGGCGCGGTGGTGATCAGGTCGAGGTCATATTCCCGCTCCAGCCGGTCACGGATCACCTCGAGATGCAGCAGGCCAAGGAAGCCGCAGCGGAAGCCAAAGCCAAGCGCGGCCGAGGTTTCCATCTCGCTGCTGAAGCTGGCATCGTTCAGCGACAGCTTCTCGATCGCCTCGCGCAGCGGCTCGAAATCATTGGCATCGACCGGGAACAGACCACAGAACACCACCGGCTGCGCCGGCTTGAAGCCCGGCAGCGCCTCGGCGCAGGGGCGGCGTTCATGGGTGATGGTATCGCCCACCCGCGTGTCGCGCACCTGCTTGATCGACCCGGTCCAGATGCCGATCTCGCCCGGGCCAAGCTCGGCGATATCCACCATCTGCGGCTTCAGCACCGCCAGCTTGTCGACGCCGTAGACAGCGCCGGTCTGCATCATCTTGATGCGGTCGCCCTTGCGGATCATCCCATCCATGACCCGGATCATGACGACAACGCCAAGGTAGCTGTCATACCAGCTGTCGACCAGCATCGCCTTCAGCGGGGCATCGCGGTCGCCCTTGGGGGGCGGCAGGCGGGTCACGATAGCTTCCAGCACATCGGGAATGCCAAGGCCGGACTTGGCGGAAATCGGGATCGCCTGGCTGGCGTCGATGCCGATCACATCCTCGATCTGCTCCTTCACCCGCTCGGGCTCGGCGGCGGGCAGGTCGATCTTGTTCAGCACCGGCACGATCTCATGCCCCGCGTCAATCGCCTGATAGACGTTGGCCAGCGTCTGCGCCTCAACCCCTTGGCTGGCATCCACCACCAGCAGCGAGCCTTCGACGGCGCGCATCGAGCGGCTGACCTCATAGGCGAAGTCGACATGGCCGGGGGTGTCGATCAGGTTGAGGATATAGGTCTTGCCATCCTTCGCCGGATATTCGATCCGCACGGTGTTGGCCTTGATGGTGATCCCGCGTTCGCGCTCGATATCCATGCTGTCGAGCATCTGCGCCTTCATGTCGCGCGCGGCGACCGTCCCCGTCAGCTGGATCAGCCGGTCGGCGAGGGTGGATTTGCCGTGGTCGATATGGGCCACGATCGAGAAGTTGCGGATCTGGGAAAGTTCGGTCATGCGGGCCATATGAGCGGGTTTGCCGCGGCGGTCAAGCGGGGCCGCATCGCCTTGCGCAGTTGACGTTTGGCCCGGGCCGCGGGATGCAGGGGCAGTATGGGCGCAAAGGGGGCGACAATGATCCTGAACATACCCGAAATGAGCTGCGGCCATTGCCGCGCCGCGGTCGAGGCAGCGGTGGCCGGCGTGGACGCTGAGGCGACGGTCACGGTCGATCTGGCCACGCGCCGGGCCGAGATCGTCACCGCCGCCGCGCCCGAGGCGGTGATCGCGGCGCTGGCGGCCGCGGGATATGAGGCTGCACCGCACGAGTGACCCCATATCCGGGGGCCCTTGGCCCCCGCGCCACAACCGGCAGCGCCGGGCGGCCAAATCGGCGCGGGCCCTCGCCAGAGATTGAAAAATCTGCTGCGAATCGGCATAGTTGCGCCAATGACAAAGGGTGCCGCAGACCCGATCAGGCCGGGCAAACCGGCAGCGGCGCCGGGATCGAAGGGCAGCGACATGACCAGAACCACCTTGCTTGCGGCCGCGCTGGCCGCGCTTCTTGCCGGGCCTGCTGCGGCGGGCCCGATCTCCTCGGCCTGCCTCGGCTCGGGCCGGGCGCAGGCGACGCCGCAGCTTTGCGGCTGCATCCAGAGCGTCGCCGACCAGACCCTGTCGCGCGCCGATCAGCGCGCCGCGGCCAAGTTCTTCCGCGACCCGCATCAGGCGCAGGAAGTTCGCCAGTCGTCCCGCCCGCGGGATGAGGCGTTCTGGCTGCGCTACCGCGATTTCGGCGCGACCGCCGAGGCCTATTGCGGCTGACCCCGTGAGCGCGCCGCAAAGGATCGTGGTGTTGACCGGCGCCGGCATCTCCGCCGAAAGCGGGATTCCCACCTTCCGCGCCGCGGACGGGCTTTGGGAACAGCACCGGATCGAGGATGTGGCGACGCCTGAAGGCTTCGCCCGCGACCCCGCCCTCGTCCACCGCTTCTACAACGCCCGCCGCGCCGCCGCCGCCGCAGCCGCCCCAAACGCCGCCCACAAGGCGCTGGCCCGGCTGCAGGCGTCGGGCCGGCACAAGCTGCTGATCGTCACCCAGAATGTCGACGACCTGCACGAACGCGGCGGCGCGTCCAAGGTCCTGCACATGCATGGCAGCCTCGCCGGCGCGCTCTGCGCCGCCTGCGACCATCGCTGGCCCGCCCCCGCCACCATGTCCCCCGAAGACCCCTGCCCCGCCTGCGGCGCAGCCCGAACCCGCCCCGACATCGTCTGGTTCGGCGAGATCCCCTATCACATGGACCAGATCTGGGATGCTCTGCGCGAGGCGGACCTCTTCGTTTCCATCGGCACCTCGGGCCAGGTCTACCCAGCCGCCGCCTTCGCCCAGGACGCCGCCCGCGCCGGCGCCCGGACGCTGGAGCTGAACCTCGACCCCTCCGCCCTCACGGCAGAGTTCGACGAGGCCCGCCAAGGCCCCGCCACCAGACTCGTCCCCGCCTGGGCCAACAGCCTGCTGGCATAACGCGCTCTTCCCCTCTTCTTTGCCTAGATATCCTCGGGGGGTTCCGGGGGGCAGACAGCCCCCCGGCGCCGGCCCCAGGCGCAGCCTCAGTTGCTGGGCGCGCCCATCTGCATCTTGCCCTGCCCCTGCATCTGGCCATGCATCGGCTTGCGCTCCAGGTCCACCGGCACCTCGACCACCACCTCGCCCGCGGTCTCGAAGGTCAGCGTCACCGGGATGATATCGCCCTGCGCCAGCGGCCGGGTCAGGCCGAGGAACATCACATGATCCGCCCCGCGCTGCAGCGCATGGCTGCCATTCGCCGGGATCACGAAGCCCTCCGGCACCTCGATCATCTGCATCACGCCATTGGCATCCGCCACATGGGTGTGCAGCTCCACCCGCTCGGCGATATCCGAGGCGGCAGAGACCAGCAGGTCGTCGGCGCCCGTGTGGTTCTCGATCACCATGAAGGCCGCCCCGGAAGACGACATCATCGTGGACGCGCGGGCATAGGGATCAGAGACGGTGATCCCGCCCTCGGCCAGGGCAAGGCCCGGCAGCATCAGCGAGGACATGAGGGCAGCAACCGCCGCGGCGGATTTGAACTTGGAAACGCGCATGGCGTACCTCCTTGAAAAGCGTAGGTCTGAAAGCGGTGATGCGTCAGACCGCCAAGGGAGGCGCGCGGGCATTGGCGGTGGGGGCATGTCGCGAGGCCGCAGTCCGGCCAGGCGGCAGCGCCGCCCGCTCGGTCCGGCCCTCGCGCGCCGGCAGCACCACCTCCGGCAGGTCCATCGCCGCGAAGAACGCCAGCACCATGTCGGGGCACAGATGCGCCGGGCCGACCGGATTGCCCTGCGCATCCAGTTCGATGGTGACGAAACTGTCCCCCGAACAGATCACCACTGCCTCGCCGACCCGCGTCTGGCCGCGGGCGGTGGCGAGCGACTGGCTCGTCAGCCCCAGCAGCAGTGCCAGCAGCAGCAAGAAGATGGTCTGGACGGGACGCCTGTTCATGCGGGCATCCTAGCGGGCGCGGCCGCCGCCGGAAAAGCGGCATAATGCAGCAGTCCCAAAAGCAAACGGCCCCGCCAGAAGGCAGGGCCGTGTAACATCAGACGATCAGCAGGATCAGGCCGCGGCGGAGGCTTGGGCCTTGGCGATGTCCTTCTTGATCTTCAGAGCCTTGGTGGACAGGTCCTCATCCTTGGCCTTGGCCAGGAACGCATCCAGCCCGCCGCGGTGATCGACAGACCGCAGGCCGGCCGCCGAGATGCGCAGCTTGAAGGACTGGCCCAGCACGTCCGAGATCAGCGTGAGTTCGTTGAGGTTGGGCAGGAAGCGGCGACGCGTTCTGTTGTTCGCGTGGCTCACGTTGTTGCCCGTCATCGGGCCTTTCCCGGTCAGTTCGCAAACGCGCGACATCGTTTCATCCTTCGTTTTCAGGCCGTTGCCATTGCGGCAGAGCGGCCCGCTTCATACCATAAAGGGGCGCCGCACGAGGGTGCCCCGAATTCCGTCCGCGCCAATTACGGGCAAAGCTGGCGGGCGTCAAGCGATTCATCCGCAGGCAGGGCGGGAAAGGCCAACCCGAACTGGCGCGCGCCCTCCGGGCCGGGGGCCATCACCCGGCTGCCGGGCTGCGCCGTGCGCTCCAGTCAAGACACTCGCGGCAGAGCGGCGGGCGCGCGGCCTGCAGCGCGGCGAGGTCGATGCCAAACTGCGCAACGAAGCCGGCGCTCGGCCCCGTCAGGCGAAGCCCCTCAGCCGCCAACTGCAGGAAGCCGCGCGCAACGCGGCTGTCGTAAAGCTGCACGCCGCGATCCCCGGCCAGATGGTTGTAGCAGACCCGCGCCTGCCGCAGCGCCGGATCACGGGGGCCGAGCAGGCGCGAGGGGCGCGGCGGCGTCTTTGCCGGCCATCGGCTGCGGGCGGCCGATGTCTTGTGCGCCTACGGTCTGACGGAGCGCGAGCAAGCGCCGCAGGACCCGCGCCCCTAGCCTGCCGCCTCCAGCGCCGCCAGCACCTCGGCGGCGGCGCGGGACGGGGCGGCGCGGCCCGCCTCGACCGCATCGCCCAAGGCCGCCATCCGGGCGCGCAGGTCCGCGTCCCGCTCCAGCCGCGCCAGGAGGCCCTGGCGCACCTCATCCTCGAACCAGCTGCGGGCCTGCTCGGCGCGGACCCGGGCGAAATGGCCATTGGCGCGGCGCCACTCGGCCAGCGCCTTCATCTCGGACCAGGCCGCCGCCAGCCCCGCCTCCTCCAGTGCCGAGACCGGCAGCGCCTTGGGAAAGCCGTCCGGATCCTGCACCCGCTTGCGCAGCAGCCGCAGCGCGCCGGCATAATCGGCCACGGTGCGCAGGGCGGCGGGCTTCAGGTCGCCATCGGCCTTGTTCACCAGGATCAGGTCGGCAATCTCCATGATGCCGCGCTTGACGCCCTGCAGCTCATCGCCGCCGCCCGGGGCCAGCAGCAGCACGAAGAGGTCGGCCATCCCCGCGACCAGCGTTTCGGACTGGCCCACCCCCACCGTCTCGATCAGCACCACCTCGAAGCCCGCCGCCTCGCACAGCGCCACCGCCTCGCGCGACCGCCGGGCGACCCCGCCAAGCTGCGCCTGGCTGGGCGAGGGCCGGATGAAGGCGCGCGGATCGCGGGACAGCCGGTCCATCCGGGTCTTGTCACCCAGGATCGACCCGCCCGACCGCGCGGATGAGGGATCGACCGCCAGCACCGCCACCCGCAGGCCCTGCGCGGTCAGCATCATCCCGAAGGCCTCGATGAAGGTGGATTTGCCCACCCCCGGCGTGCCCGACAGCCCGATGCGCAGCGCCTGCCGCCCGCTGCCCGCCAGCGCGTCCAAGAGCTCGCCCGCCGCGGCACGGTGATCGGCGCGGCGGCTTTCCACCAGCGTGATCGCCCGGGCCAGCGCCCGCCGTTCCCCCGCCTGCACGCCGCGCGCCAGTTCTGCCACCTCAAGACCTGTCATCTGGCGCCCCTCATGCTGCCGCCCATCATGCAAATGTCATGCCCCCATGCAACCACGAGGCTGCTAGCGGACTTGTCACTTAAGTTGACGGGCCCGGGGATGTCTTGCCGCCCCCGCCCGGGATATGTCCAGCGTATCGGCCCCGCAACAGCGAGAATCCTGATGATCCCATTCCTGCGCCGCCTCCTGCCGCCCCGCCCCGCCGCCGCCCTGCTGATGGCGGCGCTGGCCGGCACGCCCGCCGCCGCCAACCAGACCGACAGCGCCATCTTCGACCTGCATCTGCGCGGGCTCAAGGCGGGCACCCTCTCTGTCTCGGGGGCGATCAACGGGTCCAACTATGCCGCCTCGGGCAAGCTGCAAAGCAGTGGTATCCTCGCCGCGATCAAGAAGATCCGCTATGACGCCAAGGTGTCGGGCAGCCTAGGCGGCGGCACCTATACCCCCCGCAGCTATCAGGAGACGGCGGATACCGGCAGCCGCCAGTCGGAATCGGTGATGGAGTATCGCGCCGGCGTGCCGCAGCTGAAGGTCTACAATCCGCCGCGCAAGGCGCAGGATCAGGACATCGACCCCGCCACGCAAGGCGGCACCGTCGATCCGATGACCGCCGCCTATGCCGCCCTGCGCGACGTGCCCGAGGCCGAGGCCTGCCAGCTGAACCTGACGCTCTTCGACGGCAAGCGCCGCAGCCGGGTGACGCTGTCGAACCCGGTGCGGCAAGGGGACCGGATCACCTGCGCCGGCGAGTATCGGCGGCTGGAGGGGTTTTCGGACAAGGACATGGCCGAGAAGACCCGCTTCCCGTTCCGGCTGATCTACACCCCCGCGCAGAACGGCGTGCTGCGGGTGGGCGAGGTCCAGATGGATACGCTCTATGGCAAAGGCGTGCTGAAACGGCGATAAGGCCCGGGTGAATGACCGGCTGCCGATAGACGAAGCGCTTCCCGCGCTGATCGCGGCCCTCCGAACGGAGGGCCACTGCGTTCTTGTGGCCCCGCCCGGCGCCGGCAAGACCACCCGCGTGCCGCTGGCGATGCTGGAGGCGGGGCTGACCCCCGGCCGGATCGTGATGCTGGAGCCCCGCCGCCTTGCCGCCCGCGCCGCCGCCGAACGGATGGCAGCGACCCTGGGCGAGCCGGTGGGGCAAACCGTCGGCTACCGCATCCGCGGCGAGGCGAAGGTGTCGAAGGCGACCCGCATCGAGGTGGTGACGGAAGGCATCCTGACAAGGATGATCCAGTCCGATGCCGACCTGCCGGGCATCGGCGCGCTGATCTTCGACGAATTCCATGAGCGCAGCCTGAATGCCGATCTGGGCCTTGCGCTGGCCTGGGAAGTCCGCGGCGCCCTGCGCGAGGATCTGCTGCTGGTGGTGATGTCGGCCACGCTCGACGCCCAACCTGTGGCCGCGCTGCTGGACGGCGCGCCGATGGTCCGCTCCGACGGCCGCGCCTTCCCGGTGGAGACGCGCTGGCTGCCGCGCCCGCTCGACCGCACCATGCGCTTCGAACCTGCCGTGGCCGCGCTGGTGGCGGAGGCGGCAGCCGAAACCGAGGGCGGCATCCTGGTGTTCCTGCCCGGCGAGGGCGAGATCCGGCGGGTGGAGGGGCTGCTGCGCGGCCGCCTGCCCGATGGCTGCACCGTGCATCCGCTCTTCGGCGCGATGGAGTTCGCGGCGCAGCGCGCGGCGATTGCCCCCGCCGCCTCTGGCCGCAAGGTGGTGCTCGCCACCGCCATCGCCGAAACCTCGCTGACCATCGAGGATGTGCGGGTGGTCATCGATGGCGGCCGCGCGCGGCGGGCGCGGTTCGATCCGGGCAGCGGCATGTCGCGGCTGGTGACGGAACGGGTGACGCGCGCCGAGGCCGAACAGCGCCGCGGCCGCGCGGGCCGGGTGGCGCCGGGAATCTGCTACCGCATGTGGTCGCGCGGGGAAGAGGGCAGCCTCGCCGCCTTCCCCCCGCCCGAAATCGAGACGGCGGACCTTGCCGGCCTCGGGCTGGAGCTGGCGCTGTGGGGGGCGGAACCCTCGGCGCTGGCCTTCCTGACCCCGCCCCCCGGCCCGGCGCTGGCCGAGGCGCAGGCGCTGCTGGCGGGCCTCGGGGCGCTGGAGGATCGGGGCAGCGGCTGGCGCATCACCCCGCATGGCCGCACGCTGGCCGCCCTTCCCACCCATCCGCGGCTGGCGCATATGCTGGCCCTCGCCGGGCCCCCGGCCGCCACGCTGGCCGCCCTGCTGGCCGAACGCGACCCGCTGAAGGGCGCGCCGGTGGACCTGACCCTGCGGCTGGCGGCGCTGCGCGATCCGAAGGCCTTCGAGGCCGACCATGTCTGGCCGGTGAACCGCGGCACCGTCGAACGCATCCGGGCCGAGGCGAAGCGGCTGGCCCGGATGGCCCCCTCGGCAGCGGGCAACCACACCCCCGCCGAGATGGCCGCGCTGGCCTATCCCGACCGCATCGGCCTGCGCCGCAAGGGCGAGGCGCCGCGCTACCTGCTCTCGGGCGGCAAGGGCGCCATCCTCAAGGACACCGACCCGCTGGCGCAATCGCGGCTGATCGTGGCGACCGACCTTGATGGCGACGCGCGCGAGGCTGGCGTGCGGCAGGCGGTGGAGATCCGCGAACCGGCGCTGCGCCGGCTCTTCGCCGCCCAGATCGCCTGGCACGACCATTGCGAATGGTCCCGCCGCGAAGGCCGCGTGCTGGCCCGGCGGCAGGAACGCCTCGGCCCGCTGGTGCTGGACGACCGCCCCTGGCCCGAGGCACCGCCCGAAGCGCTCGCCCGCGCCGCACTGGACGGCCTGCGCCAGATCGGCCTGCCCTGGCAGCCCCGGGCCGCCCGCCTGCGCGCGCGCATCGACCTGCTGCGCGAGGAGGGCGCGGACCTGCCCGAGACGACTGACACCGCCCTTCTGGACAGCGCCGAAGGCTGGCTGCTGCCCTACCTGAGCGGCAAGCGCAGCGAATCCGACCTGCGCAGCCTCGACCTGACCGAGGCGCTGAAGGCCCTGCTCGGCTGGGACGGCCAGCAACTGGTGGACCGCCTCGCGCCCGAGCACTTTGAGACCCCGCTCGGCCGCCGGGTGCCCATCGACTATGCGGGGGACGCGCCGGGGATCGAGATCCGCCTGCAGGAAATGTTCGGCGTCACCGTGCATCCCACCGTCGGCCCCAAGCGCCGCCCGCTGCGCATCACCCTGCTCTCGCCGGGCGCCAAGCCGGTGCAGGTGACGATGGACCTGCCGGGCTTCTGGGCCAATACCTATGCCGAGGTCCGCAAGGACATGCGCGGCCGCTACCCGCGCCATCCCTGGCCCGAGGACCCGACCGTGGCCGAACCCACCCTGCGCGCCAAGCCGCGCGGCACTTGAGGCGTCAGACGCCCGCGACCACCGCCGCCGCCGCCTCCACCCCGCCCGGGCCATGCGGGATGCCAAGGGCACGCATCCCGGCCTCCATCACTGCCAGCACGCCAAGCGTCATGTGGGCGTTGACATGCCCCATATGGGCAACCCGCAGGTAATCGCCATAGGCCGGGTCGGTGGGCAGCGCCATGCCAAGGCCGATGCCAAGGGTGACCCCCGCCTCCGTCTCCAGCCATTTGCGCAGCCGCCCGGCCCCGCCGCCGCCGATGCGGGCGGCGGTCACGGAATGGCCGCGCCGGGCCGGGTCCGCGATGTTCAGCGCGATGTCGCCGCCCTTGCCCCAGGCCTCGAACGCCGCCCAGACCGCGCGGGCCAGCGTCTCGTGCCGCGCCCAGACATGGGGCAGGCCCTCTTCCTCGAGGATCATGGTCAGCGACTCGCGCAGCCCGAACAGGTGATGCGTCGGCGCGGTACCGCAGAAGAAATGGTAGCACTCGGCGCCCACCGCGCGCGGCTTCCAGTCCCAATAGGGCGTCACCAGATCCGAGCTTTCCGACGCCGCCAGCGCCTTGTCCGAGAACCACACGAAGCCAAGCCCCGGCGGCACCATCAACCCCTTCTGGCTGGCCGCGACCATCACATCGACGCCCCAGGCATCCATGTGGAACTCGTCACACCCCAGCGAGGCGATGCAATCCACCGCCAGCAGCGCCGGGTGGCCCACAGAGTCAATCGCGGCGCGGATCGCGGGGATGTCGTTGCACACGCTGGTCGCGGTATCGACATGGGTCACCAGCACGGCGCGGATGCTGTGGCCTTCGTCCGCCGCCAGCGCCTCGGCAATACGCGCCGGATCGGCGGGCGCGGCGCGGCCGAAGTCGATCACCTCGACATCCACCCCGACGCGGCGCGCCGACTCCGCCCAGCCGATGCCGAAGCGCCCGGTGGCGGCGACCAGCGCCTTGTCCCCGCGCGAGAACATGTTGGCATTCGCCGCCTCCCAGGCGCCATGGCCATTGGCGATGTAGATCGCCACATGCGCCGCGGTATCCGCAACCCGGCGCAGGTCGGGGTAGAGCCCGCGCGTCATCTCGACCAGCGCGCCCTCGTAGATGTTGGGCGCGGCGCGGTGCATGGCGTTCAGCACCCGGTCGGGCATGGTCGAGGGGCCGGGGATGGCAAGATAGGGGCGACCCTGCGCGAGGCTCATGGTTACAGGCTCCGGGGAATGAAAGACCCGCAATGGGTAGGGCCGCGCGAGGGCGGCGTCAATCGGGGCCGACATCCCGGCGCGGGGGCAGGCAGTGAACCCGAATGCCACCAAGATTGCCCCTCGCGCGCGCGCCCGCTATGGTCGCCCCACGGACGCCCGGCCAGGCGCCCGCAGAGCAAAGGATGCGGGCGGTCGATGACGGCACTGACCGAATATCAACGGCTTGAATGCCCCGGGATCTGGCGCGCGGCCGCAGGCGCGCAGCGCCGCGAGGTGATCGTGGCGCTTGGCGATGCGACCGTGGTGATCTCCGACAGCCGCAGCGAACGCGCGCTGGCCCACTGGTCGCTGCCCGCCGTCCTGCGCCTCAACGCCGGCGAGATGCCCGCGCTCTACGCCCCCGGCGACGAGCATGGCGAGACGCTGGAGATTGACGAGCCGTCGATGGTCGCCGCGCTAGAAAAGGTGCATTCCATCATCGAGGCCCGCCGCCCGCATCCGGGGCGCCTCCGGATGACGGTCCTGGGCGGCATCGTGGCGGGCGTCGCCGCGCTTGGCATCTTCTGGCTGCCGGGCGCGCTGGTCGGCCATACCGCCGCCGCCCTGCCCTTCGCCAAGCGGCAGGAGATTGGCGTCGGTCTTCTCACCGACCTCGCCCGCGTCGGCGGTGCGCCCTGCGCCAGCCGCCTTGGCGACAGCGCCCTGTCGCAGCTGGCCACCAAGCTCTTCGGCACCGGCGCCACCCAGATCTTCGTGATGCGCGAGGGGGTTGCGGGTGCCGTCCACCTGCCCGGCCAGATCCTGGTGCTGAACCGCTCGCTGATCGAGGATCAGGACACGCCCGAGGTTGCCGCCGGCTACCTGCTGGCCGAGCGGCTTCGCGCCGAGGACTCCGACCCGATGGTGCAACTGCTGCAATGGGCGGGCCTGCGCGCCACCTTCCGGCTGCTGACCACCGGCAACCTGCCCGAGGAGGCGCTGACCGGCTATGCCGAGGTCTTGCTGACCAGGCCGGGCGCGCCGGTGGACGATACCGCCCTGCTCTCGCGCTTTGCCGCCGCCGGGGTCGGATCGACCGCCTATGCCTATGCCGTCGATCCCAGCGGCGAGAGCGTGCTGCCGCTGATCGAGGCGGACCCGCATCCTGCCGGCGCGCCGGGCCGCGGCGCGGTGCTGCCCGATGAGGCCTGGGTGGCGCTGCAGGGCATCTGCGGCGACTGAAGCCCACCGCGCCCAATAAGAAACGCCGCCCTCCTTGCGTAAGGCGGCGCCGGTACTGCCCGATGTTTCCCCCGGTTACCTTTCGGCGCTGCGGCCTGAACCGCAGCGCAAGTCTTCAGCGCACGTAGGCATCGGCAAAGCCTGCCCGCCGCGCCGCGCTCAGCGCGCCCGCCACGTCCGCCGGGGCCAGCGGCCCCAGCATCACGATCTGCATGGCACGCCCGCTTTTCTGGATCTTGCCGGTCGCCACCGGCATCCCGGTCGCCCGCAGCCGCGCCGCCGCGCCCGCCGCATTGGCTGGCTCGCCGAAGGTGCCGACCTGCACATAGCGCCCGCCCGCCGCCTGCACCGGAGTCGCTTGCACCGGAGCCGTCTGCACCTGCGCCGACCGGCTCGACACCGTCACCTGCGGGGCGGCCTGCACCACCCGCACCGGCTGCTTCTGCGCCTTCATCGGCACGCGGTCGGTCCAGACCTGCGCCATCTGCGCGTCCCCGGCCGGCGTGCCGACCCCGCGCATCGGGTTCAGCCGGTCATCCTTCCACGCGGGCTTGTACCCCGGCGGCACCGTAACCGGCACCGCCTGCACAAAGCCCTGCGGCATCGCCGCAATCTGCGCGGCGGTGGCATAGGTCACGGGATACTCGCTCTGCGGCACGCAGCGGATCGCATGGCGCCCGTCGGCCAGCATGAAGCGCTGCGCCACCAGCGAGCGGTTCGGGCACGCCGTCTGCCCCACCGGCGCCGCGGCCATCGCCACGCCGCGCGGCTTGGCGACAGGGGCCGGGGGCGAAACGGGGGCCGGAGCCGCCATCACCACTCGCGCGCCAGCATAGCTGCGCGGATCGGGCCCACCGGTCCGCACGGCGGCAGGCGCGGTGATCCGCGGCGGCGCGGTTGTCGTGGCAATCGTCTCCATCGGCCGACCGACGCGCCCGGCCTGCACCGGGGCCACACGAGGGGCGGGCGCGGCAGCGATTACGGGGGCGGACGGCGCAGAGCCGAAGGTCGGCCGCTGCCCGCAGATCACCTTGCGGTCCCGCGTCACCCGCGGCACCCAGGTCACCTGCCCGGCATAACCGGCGCGCATGAACACGCAGCCGCTGCTGTCGACATATTGGGCGCCGGCAAAGCTGGAAGGCGGATATTCCGCCGGGCCGTCCACTTCATCAAAAGTGACTGCGCCAGCGGATACAGCCCCGAATGCGGCCGCAAAAATCGCGGCCGATAGCAGTTTTACGACATTCATGTTCTTGACCCCCCCGGGTAAAGCAAGGTCAAGGATGCCGCATCGGGCGAATCATGTAAAGCGGTATTGGCCCTATTTGGTGCCAAACATGCGGTCGCCCGCATCCCCTAGCCCTGGCACAATATATCCATGGTCATCAAGGTGGCTATCCACAGCTGCTGTGACGATCGGCACATCCGGATGCGCCTCCTTCATCCGCGCCACCCCTTCGGGCGCCGCCAGCAAGCACAGGAAGCGCAGGTTCTTCGCCCCCGCCTTCTTCAGCAGGTCGATGGCCGCAACCGAGGAATTGCCCGTCGCCAGCATCGGATCGACGACGATCACCATCCGGTCCTCCAGCTCTGCCGGGACCTTGGAGTAGTACTGCACCGGCTGCAGCGTTTCCGGATCCCGATACAGCCCGATGAACCCCACCCGCGCCGCCGGCACCAGCTCCAGGATGCCGTCCAAGAGGCCATTCCCCGCCCGCAGGATCGAGATCAGCGCCAGTTTCTTGCCATCGAGGATCGGCGCCTCCATCGGCTCCAGCGGCGTGTCGATGGTGCAGGTGGTCATGTCCAGCTCGCGCGTGACCTCATAGGCCAGCAACAGGCTGATCTCGCGCAGCAACCGCCGGAAACCGGCGGTGGACGTAGTCTTGTCGCGCATCAGCGTCAGCTTGTGCTGCACCAGCGGGTGGCGGACGACGGTCAGGTGCTCAAGCATCCTTCTTCTCCAGTCTTTTCAAGATATTGGCTTTGGTGGCGGCATCGCAGAAGGCGGCCTCGGCGGCGGTGCGGGCAAGCTCTTCGAACACGTCCTCGTCCCAGTCGAAGGCCTCTGCCAGCCGGTCATACTCGCGCGCCATGGTGGTGTGGAAGAACGGCGGATCGTCGGTCGATACGGTGACCTTCACCCCGCGCCGGTGCAGTTCCGCAATGGGATGCTTGCGCCAGCCGGGATAGAGGCCAAGCGCGAGGTTCGAGCCCGGACAAACCTCCAGCACGATGCCGCGCTCTGCCAGCTCATCGACCAGCGCCAGATCCTCGATGGCGCGCACGCCGTGGCCGATCCGCTCCACCCCCAGATCGCGGACGGCGTCGCGCACGCTTTGCGGGCCGTCCCACTCGCCGGCGTGGCAGGTCAGCCGCAGCCCGGCCTCGCGGGCGCAGTCGAAGCTCCAGCCGAAGTCCTTGGGTTTGCATATTTTTTCGTCGCCGCCAAGGCCAAGCCCCACGATGAACTCTCCCGCCGCCTCGGCCGCGCAGATCGCCGCCTCGCGGGCCTTGTCGGGGCCGAAATGCCGGATCGGGGTGACGATGCCGCGCATGACGATCCCCAGCCCGCGCTCGGCCTCGGCGGCGGCATCCTGGATGGCGGCAAGGTGGTCGCGCCAGGCGGGCAGGTCGCGGCCGCCGCAGAAGTCGGGCGAGATGAAGATTTCCGTGTAGATCACCCCACTTGCGGCGCTTTCTTCCAGCACGGCGAGGGTCAGCCGGCGGTAATCGTCGGGCGTTTGCAGAACGCTGGTCGCGGCCTCATACACCTTCAGAAACTGCCAGAAGTCCTTGAAAGCATAGCCTCCCCTGGCATCGAAGATCCCCGAGATGTCCATCTTCTTCTCGGCCGCCAGCCCGCGGATGAAGGCCGGCGGCGCCGCGCCTTCCAGGTGCAGGTGCAGCTCGACCTTGGGCAAGTCTTTGGTACTCAAAGAAAACTCCTCCCCGGCCCTTGCGCCGGTATCCCCAGATGCGCCGCAACGCTGGCGGCCACATCCGTAAACGCCACCTGCCCCACCGACCGCAAGCCCTTGCCCCAGCCGATCACTGGAACCCTCTCGCGCGTGTGGTCGGTGCCGGTCCAGGTGGGATCGTTGCCATGGTCGGCCGTGAAGATCGCCAGATCCCCGGGGCGCAGCCGCGCCAGGAACCGGCCCGCCGCCACATCGAAGCCTTCCAGCGCGCGGGCGTAGCCAGAGACGTCGCGGCGGTGGCCGTAGAGGCTGTCAAACTCCACGAAGTTGGCAAAGGTCAAGGATCCGGGCTCCGCCTCCTCCGCCAGGGCGAGCAGATGCTCGAAAAGTGCTGCATCGTCGGCGCCCTTGTGCAGGTCCGAGATGCCGCGCATCGAGAAGATGTCGCCGATCTTGCCGATGGCATGGGTCTGCCGTCCCGCCCCCGCCGCCCAGTCGAGCAGCGTCGGCGCGGGCGGGGCAATCGCATAGTCATGCCGGTTCGCGGTGCGCGCAAAGCTGCCGGGCGCGCCGGTGAAGGGCCGCGCGATCACCCGGCCGATCTTCATCGCGTGCAGGCGCGGGGCCAGCGCGGCACACAAGTCCAGCAACCGGTCCAGCCCGAAGGCCCGTTCATGCGCGGCGATCTGGAAGACGCTATCGGCAGAGGTGTAGCAGATCGGCCAGCCGCTGCGCAGATGCTCCGCCCCCAGCCGCGCGATGATCTCGGTGCCCGAGGCGTGGCAATTGCCAAGGATGCCCTCGGTGCCGGCCAGCCGCGCCACCTCGGCGGTCAGGTCCGGCGGGAAGGCCGGCTCGGTATCGGGGAAATAGCTCCACTCCCAGGGCACCGGCACGCCCGCCAGCTCCCAATGGCCCGAGGGCGTGTCCTTGCCGCGCGACACCTCGCTCGCTGCGCCCCAGAGGCCCTGCGGTTCGGCACAAAACCCCGGCATCTCGGCGCCCGAGGCCAGCCGCACCGCCGCGCCAAGGCCCAGCGCGTCCAGCACCGGCATCCGCAAGGGGCCGCTGCGGCCCTCCTCGGCCCGGCCCTCGGCGCACGCGGCGGCGATATGGCCCAGCGTGTTGGCGCCGGTATCGGGGCGGGTGCCGTTGAAGAACGCGCCCGCATCCGGCGCGCCGCCGCAGCCGACGCTGTCCATCACGATCAGGAAGGCCCGAGGCAAGGGGGCCTGCACCTACCCGATCCTCTCATAGATCAGGTCGGGCTCATCCGGCTCGGTATCGGCCAGCGTATAGGCCGCGCGCAGGGCGGCGGCGGCGCGGTCGGCCTCGGCCTCGGTCGCCGCGTGGACGAGGCCCAGCGGCAGATCGGGCGAGACCCGTTCGCCGATCATCACCAGTTCCGAAAAGCCGACCGAGGGGTTGATGCGGTCGCCGTTCTTCAGCCGCCCGCCGCCAAGCCGCAGCACCGCCATGCCCAGTGCCTCGCCATCCACCGCGGCGACAAAGCCGGTGCCGTTCGCCCGCACCTCGCGCATGACCGGCGCGGCGGGCAGGCGGTCGGGGTAGCGTTCGACGAAATCCAGCGGGCCGCCCAGCGCCGCCACCATCTCGCCGAAAATCTCCGCGGCGCGGCCGGTTTCCAAGGCGTCGTCGATCTTCTGCGCCCCCTCCTCGGCATCGGCGGCCAGCCCCGCCAGCGCCAGCGCCTCGCCGCCCAGTGCGGCGGTCAGGTCCCACAGCGCCTGATTGACGGCGCTGCCGGTCAGGGTTTCCATCGCCTCCAGCACCTCCAGCGCGTTGCCGGCGCTGCAGCCCAGCGGCTGGTTCATGTCGGTGATGAGCGCGGTGGTCATGCAACCGGCCCCCTGCGCGGTGCTGACCAGCGATTGCGCCAAAGCCCGCGCCTGATCCATGGTCTTCATGAAGGCGCCGGAGCCGACCTTCACGTCCAGCACCAGCGCCTCCAGCCCCGCCGCCAGCTTCTTGGACAGGATCGAGGCGGTGATCAGGTCGATGCTTTCGACCGAGGCGGTCACGTCGCGGATCGCATAGAGCCGCCGGTCGGCCGGGGCGATGTCGGCACTGGCGCCGGTGATGATGCAGCGCGTCTCGCGCACCAGCTTTTGCAGTTCGTCCACCGTGAGGTCGGTGCGGTAGCCGGGGATCGCCTCCAGCTTGTCGAGCGTGCCGCCGGTATGGCCGAGGCCGCGGCCCGAGATCATCGGGACGTAGCAACCGCAGGCGGCGAGCGCCGGGGCGAGGAGCAGAGAAACGCTGTCACCGAGCCCGCCGGTGGAATGCTTGTCCACGACCGGGCCGGGCATGTCCCAGTGCAGCACCTGGCCGCTATCGCGCATGGCGCGGGTCAGGGCTACGCGTCCGGGGGCGTCGAGGCCGTTGAGGCGGATCGCCATGGCGAAGGCCCCGGCCTGTGCATCCGTCACCTCACCCGAGGCGAGGCCGCGGGCGAACCAGTCGGCCTGCTCCGCGGTCAGGCCCCTGGCGTCCCTGACCCGGGCAAGAACCTCGCGCGCATCCATCAATCGCGCCCGGCAAGCATCATGTGGTGGACGGTGAAGGAACCGGGCAGCAGCCCGCCGATGGTGGTGGCGAACTGTTTGCCGGCCACGGTGGCCAGCGTCACCGGCACCTCATGGCGGCCGAATTCGGCAAGTTTCTGGCGGCAGCCGCCGCAGGGGGGCACCGGCTCGGGGCTGTCGGCGATGACGCAGACCTCAAGGAGCTCGGTCTCGCCTGCGGCGACCATCGCGGCGATGGCACCAGCCTCGGCGCAGGTGCCTTCGGGATAGGCGACGTTCTCGACATTGCAGCCGACATAGACGGTGCCCGAGGCGGCGCGGATGGCGGCGCCGACCTTGAAGCGGGAATAGGGCACATAGGCATTCTCGCGCACATCGGTGGCGGCCTGCAGAAGCGACATCGGATCCTCCGGGTTGGGGTGCCGCAAGACTGCGCTGCCGGGGCGGGCGATGCAAGCGGGAGGGGATGGGGAGGCCCGTTCGCCAAGAAGGTGAGCCGCGCCGTCAGTCGGGCGGGACAAGGCGAGGCACTGCCTCGCCCCCGCCCGTTGTGGGACCTGTAGCCCGGAGCCGCCGGCAGCATGAGACCGAATGAGGACAGCGCCCGACCTGGCGGGCGAGAAGCGCCCGCCGAGGGCGGGGCGGGCGCTGGCCGGGCCCTTTGGGGGCCCGACCGGATGAATTGAGATGGCGGCGCGTGGCGAAGGCGATGGCCTTCGCCAGGGTGATCGCCCCTGAAATGCGTGACCGGCACCGCTCGCCCCTGCCCGCCCTGCCCCAGAAGCTTGCGCCCCTGCGTCAACCGGCGTATGCCGGGGCAGGCCCGGCGCGCGGGATAGTTCAAGGCTAAACGATCTTGAGGGAGGCCATCTGATGGACGACATGAACGAGGATGCGGCCCCGCAAGTCGCGGCCCGGCAGGACGAGGCGCGCCAGGACAAGGCCCGCCTCGACGCGCTGCGCTACCATGAAGAGCCCAAGCCCGGGAAGCTCGAGATCCGCGCCACCAAGCCCCTGGCCAACGGCCGCGACCTCAGCCTCGCCTATTCCCCCGGCGTTGCCGAAGCCTGCCTCGAGATCAAGGCCGACCCCGCCACCGCCGCCCGCTATACCTCGCGCGGGAACCTTGTCGCGGTGGTCACCAACGGCACTGCGGTGCTGGGCCTTGGCAATATCGGCCCGCTGGCCGCCAAGCCGGTGATGGAGGGCAAGGCGGTCCTCTTCAAGAAATTCGCCAATATCGACTGTTTCGACATCGAGTTGAACGAGATGGACCCGGTCAAGCTCGCCGATATCGTCTGCGCGCTGGAGCCGTCCTTCGGCGCCATCAACCTTGAGGATATCAAGGCGCCCGACTGTTTCATCGTCGAAAAGCTGTGCCGCGAGCGGATGAACATCCCGGTGTTCCACGATGACCAGCATGGCACCGCCATCGTCGTCGGCGCGGCGGCGACCAATGCGCTGCATGTGTCGGGCAAGCGGTTCGAGGATATCAAGGTCGTCTCCACCGGCGGCGGCGCGGCGGGCATCGCCTGCCTCAACATGCTGCTGAAGCTGGGCGTGCGGCGCGAGAATGTCTGGCTCTGCGATCTGGCCGGGCTGGTCTATCGGGGCCGCGTGGCGGAGATGACCCCGCAGAAGGCCGAATATGCGCAGGGCGACCAGCCGCGGACCCTCGCCGAGGTAATCGTCGGCGCCGACCTGTTCCTGGGCCTGTCGGGCCCCGGCGTGCTCAAGCCCGAGATGGTGGCCAGCATGGCGCCGCAGCCGATCGTGTTCGCGCTGGCCAACCCCACGCCCGAGATCCAGCCCGATCTGGTGCGTTCTGTGGCCCCGGATGCGATCATCGCCACCGGGCGGTCGGACTATCCCAACCAGGTCAACAACGTGCTGTGCTTCCCGTTCATCTTCCGCGGCGCGCTGGATGTGGGCGCGACCCAGATCAACGACGCGATGCAGATCGCCTGCATCGAGGGCATCGCCGCCCTCGCCCGCGCCACCACCAGCGCCGAGGCGGCGGCAGCCTATAGCGGCGAGAAGCTGACCTTCGGCGCCGATTACCTGATCCCCAAGCCCTTCGATCCGCGGCTGATGGGCGTGGTCGCCACCGCCGTCGCCAAGGCGGCGATGGAAACCGGCGTCGCCACCCGGCCCATCGAGGATCTGGCCGCCTACAAGCGCAAGCTGGACAGTTCGGTCTTCCGCTCCGCCATGCTGATGCGCCCGGTCTTCGAGGCGGCGGCGACCGTCACCCGCCGCATCGTCTTTGCCGAGGGCGAGGATGAGCGGGTGCTGCGCGCCGCCAATGCGATGCTGGAGGAAACCACCGACAAGCCGATCCTGATCGGCCGCCCGGACGTGATCGCCATGCGCGCCGAACGCGCCGGCCTGCCGATCCGCCCCGAGCGGGATTTCGAGATCGTGAACCCCGAGAGCGACAGCCGCTACCGCGATTACTGGGAAACCTATCACGGGCTGATGGCCCGCCGCGGCGTCAGCCCCGACATTGCCCGCGCGGTGATGCGCACCAACACCACCGCCATCGGCGCGGTGATGGTGCATCGCGGCGAGGCTGACAGCCTGATCTGCGGCACCTTCGGGCAGTATCTGTGGCACCTCAACTATGTCCGGCAGGTGCTGGCGCGGGGCGGGCTGCACCCGGTCGGCGCGCTGAGCCTGATGATCCTGGAAGACGGTCCGCTGTTCATTGCCGATACCCATGTCCACCCGGAACCCACGCCCGAGCAGATCATGGAATGCGCCAAGGGCGCGGCGCGGCACGTCAAGCGCTTTGGCCTGGTGCCGAAAATCGCGCTCTGCTCGCATTCGCAGTTCGGCAACCTCGACAATTCCTCGGGCCGCCGGATGCGCGAGGCGCTGGCGCTGCTGGACGCGCATGAGGTGGATTTCGCCTATGAGGGCGAGATGCATGTCGATGCCGCGCTGGACCAGGGGCTGCGCGACCGCATCTTCCCGGGCGGGCGCTTCGACGGCCAGGCCAATGTGCTGATCTTCGGCAACACTGATGCGGCCTCGGGCGTGCGCAACATCCTCAAGATGAAGGCCGGCGGGCTGGAGGTCGGGCCGATCCTGATGGGCATGGGCAACCTTGCGCATGTGGTCACGCCGTCGATCACCACGCGGGGGCTGCTGAACATGTCGGCGCTGGCCGGGACGCCGGTGGCGCATTACGGGTGATTCCGCAAACAGCGCCGCGAGCTTTGCAAAGCCCGCGGCGCTTTTGCATCCGCTTCCCCGACGTCACAGGCTTTGCAAAACTTCGCAGGGTCCGCGGGGCAAATTCTGCAAATTAGCCGCGCCCAATGGTCACTGTTGCCGGTAACATCGTTGCGTGAATGCGCCGCTCTGCCTAACTAAGCACACGCTGCGGAGGAGGCACACGATGGCATACCAAGACATCTATCAAGGCTGGCAATCGGATCCCGAGGGATTCTGGATGCAGGCCGCCGAGGCTATCGACTGGGTGCAAAAACCCTCCAAGGCCCTCTTCGACGACAAGGCGCCCCTCTATGAGTGGTTCCGCGACGGGCAGGTCAACACCTGCTGGAACGCGGTGGACCGCCATGTCGAGGCCGGACGCGGCGAGCAGCTGGCCATCATCCATGACAGCCCCGTCACCCATTCCACCAAGGGCATCACCTACCGCGAGCTGCAGGCGCGGGTGGCCAGCCTTGCCGGCGCGCTGCGCGCCAAGGGCGTGGAAAAGGGCGACCGCGTCATCATCTACATGCCGATGATCCCCGAGGCGCTGGAGGCGATGCTGGCCTGCGCCCGGCTGGGCGCCATCCATTCGGTCGTGTTCGGCGGCTTTGCCGCGCATGAGCTGGCAGTGCGGATCGACGATTGCCAGCCCAAGGCGATCATCGCCGCCTCCTGCGGGATCGAGCCGGGGCGGGTGGTGCATTACAAGCCGCTGGTGGATGCCGCCATCGAACTGGCCAGCCACAAGCCCAGCTTCTGCGTGATCTTCCAGCGCGAGCAGGAGGTGGCCAAGCTGATCGAGGGCCGCGACTTCGCCTGGCACAGCTTCCAGTTCGGGGTGGAGCCGGCCGAATGTGTGCCGGTCAGCGGCGATCACCCGGTCTATATCCTCTACACCTCTGGCACCACCGGGCAGCCGAAGGGTGTGGTGCGCCCGACGGGCGGCCATCTGGTGGCGCTGCAATGGTCGATGAAGAACATCTACAATATCGAGGCGGGGGACGTGTTCTGGGCCGCGTCGGACGTGGGCTGGGTCGTCGGCCACAGCTATATCTGCTACGGCCCGCTGATCGCCGGGGCCACCACCATCGTGTTCGAGGGCAAGCCGGTCGGCACCCCCGATGCCGGCACCTTCTGGCGGGTGATCCAGAACCACAAGGTGAAGTCCTTCTTCACCGCCCCCACCGCGCTGCGCGCCATCAAGCGCGAGGACCCGGCTGGCATTCTGGCGCGTGACTACAACATGCGCACGCTGGGGGCGCTGTATCTGGCGGGCGAGCGGGCGGACCCCGATACGATCATGTGGGCGCAGCAGATCCTCGGCCTGCCGGTGATCGACCATTGGTGGCAGACGGAAACCGGGTGGGCCATCGCCGCGAACCCGCTGGGGATCGAGGCGCTGCCGGTGAAGATCGGCTCCCCTTCCGTCGCCATGCCCGGCTATGACGTGCAGGTGCTGGACGAGGGCGGCCATCCGCTGCCCGCGGGCGAGCTCGGCGCCATCGCGGTGAAACTGCCGCTGCCGCCCGGCACCCTGCCGACGCTGTGGAATGCCGAGGAGCGGTTCCGCAAATCCTACCTGTCGCATTTCCCCGGGTACTATGAGACCGGGGACGCGGGCTACAAGGATGCCGATGGCTACCTCTACATCATGGCGCGCACCGATGACGTGATCAACGTCGCCGGCCATCGCCTGTCCACCGGCGCGATGGAGGAGGTGCTGGCGGGGCACCCGGACGTCGCCGAATGCGCGGTGATCGGGGTCGGCGACGCGCTGAAGGGCCAGTTGCCGATGGGGTTCCTGTGCCTGAACAAGGGCACCGAGAAGTCGCCCGAGCAGGTGGTGAAGGAGTGCGTCAAGCGGGTGCGTGACCAGATCGGCCCGGTCGCGGCCTTCAAGCTGGCCTGCGTGGTGGACCGCCTGCCCAAGACCCGCTCGGGCAAGATCCTGCGCGCGACCATGGTCAAGATCGCCGATGGCGAGGCCTGGAAGATGCCCGCCACCATCGACGACCCGGCGGTGCTGGAGGAGATCGCGGTGGCCCTGAAGGCGCTTGGCTACCCCGGCCAGGCCTGACCCGGCTGCTCGTTGGGCCCCCGATGGGGCCCAACGCCCGGTTGACGCAACGGCAATAAACGGGCCCGCCAGCATTGCCAGCTTGGCGAAACGCCAAGCTTGGCGTAGAACAGCGGGATCATGCAACCTCGGCTTGTGCCCCCCCTCAGCCAATCCGCCTTGCGTCGTGGCGCGGCTGCGCCATGAACCAACCCGTTTGGTCCGCTGTCCCCCCCGATACCGGCAAGGCCGATCCCGCCCGCCTCGCGCTGCTGGGCCATGACCTGCGCGCCGCCGTGTCGGACGTTCTGGGCGGGCTGCGGCTGATCGACCATACCGACATCGACCCCGCAACCGTCTTGCAGCTGGAGCGGGTGCGCGCCGCCGGTGAGGCCCTGGCCCGGCTGCTGGAGGAGAGCCTGGCGGCGATGCTGGGCGAAGAGCAGATCGACGGCCCGCAGATCGCCAATGTGCAGATGTCGCGCTTCCTCTATGACATCGAGGTGCGCTGGTCCGGCCGCGCCCGCGAAAAGGGCCTCGGCTTCCATATCGCGGTGGAGCCCGGCGTGCCGACGGTGCTGGCGCTGGACCGGATCGCGCTGGAACGGGTGCTGGCCAATATCCTGTCGAACGCCATCAAGTATACCGATGCCGGCACCGTCAGGATGCATGTCGGCCTGACCGAGGATCGCGGGCTGCGCCTGTCGGTGCACGACGAAGGTCCCGGCTTCTCGGCCGAGGCGATGGGGCGGCTCTTTCAGTTCGCCGGCCGGCCCGAGGGCACCGACAAGCCGGGCCACGGGCTTGGCCTGCACATCTCGCAGGACATGGCGCACCGGCTGGGGGGCAGCGTCTCTGTCCACAACCGCCCGGGCGGCGGCGCCGATGTGGCCTTCGAGCTGCCGGCGGGTGCCTGGCAGCTGGCGGCGCCCGGCGTGCGCGAGGATCTGCCCGACCTCAGCCGCGTCAAGGTGCTGCTGGCCGAGGACAACATCACCAACCAGACCATCATCAGCCACATGCTGGCGGCGATGGGCGCCGAGTTCGAGCTGGCGACCGACGGCGTCGAGGCGCTGCACTGGCTGGAGCGGGAAGAGTTTGACCTGGCGCTGATCGATATCGAGATGCCGCGCCTGTCGGGCATCGACGTGATCCGCGCCCTGCGCGCGGCGGGCGGGGCGCAATCTCGGATGCCGGTGCTGGCGGTCACCGCCTATGTGCTGCGCGCCAACCGCGATGCGATCTATGCCGCGGGGGCGGATGGTATTCTTGCCAAACCGCTGCCGGGGATCGAGAGCTTCGGGCAGGCGATCTGCGCGGCCCTGGCGCGGGCCGAGGCGCATAGCGTCATCGACGCGGTGCCGCCCGAGGAAACGGTGGAGCTGAACCTCGCAAGGTTCGAGCATCTGATGGAAATCGCCGGCCCCGACAATTGCGGCGAATTGCTGGACCGCCTGCATACCGACCTGCGCAAGACCGAACGCGGGCTGGTCGCGGCGCTGTCCGATACCGACCGCGCCGCGATCCGGTCGGAAACCCATGTGCTGATCGCCCTGGCGGGCGCCGTGGGGGCCGAGCGGTTGCAGGCGCTGGCCGAGACCGTGAACGCCGCCGCCCATCGGCGCGAGGATGCCCCGATGAAGACGCTGGCCGCCGAGACGCTGGCCCAGATCGACCGGCTGATCGAGTTCGTGCGGCGCGAGATCGACCGCCGCGGGGCCCCCGGATGATCGCGCCATCGGCTGCGGCCCTGAGCAGGGGGCGCCTGCTGCTGATCGAGGATACCCCCTCGTTGCAGATGGTCTACGAGTCGGTGCTCGCCGCCGCCGGCCACAGGGTGCGCACCGAGGGCGACGCGCGCGGCGGGCTGGGGGCGTTCCGATCCGAGCCGCCCTCGGCGGTGCTGCTGGACCTGATGCTGCCCGACCGCGACGGGCTGGACCTGATGGCCGAGATGCTGGGCGAGCGGCCCGAGGTGCCGGTGATCGTGATCACCGCCAATGGCTCGATCAACAAGGCCGTGGCGGCGATGCGGGCCGGGGCGCATGACTTCCTGGTCAAGCCCTTCGACGAGGCCCGCCTGCTGAACGCCGTGGAAAATGCGCTGTCCCATGCCGTGCCCGGCGCGCCGCCCTGTGCCCCCGCCACCGGGCAGGGCCAGTCCGGCCCGCTGGGGGCCTTCATCGGCTCCTCCGAACCCATGCGCGCCGTCTATGCCAAGATCCGTTCCGTCGCCCGCTCGATGGCGACGGTGTTCATCACCGGCGAGTCGGGTACCGGCAAGGAGCTTTGCGCCGAGGCAGTGCATGGCGTGTCGAACCGCGCCACCGGCCCCTTCGTACCGCTGAACTGCGGCGCGATCCCGTCGGAACTGCTGGAATCCGAGGTGTTCGGCCATCTGCGCGGCTCCTTCACCGGCGCCATCGCCGACAAGCAGGGCGCCGCCGCCGCCGCCGATGGCGGCACGCTGTTCCTCGACGAAGTCTGCGAAATGGACCTGAACCTGCAGACCAAGCTGCTGCGCTTCCTGCAGACCTCGACCATCCAGCCGGTCGGCGCCACCCGCGCCCGCAAGGTCAATGTCCGCATCATCTGCGCCACCAACCGCGACCCGCTGGAGGCGGTGCGCCGCGGCCGCTTCCGCGAGGATCTGTATTACCGCCTGCATGTGGTGCCGATCCACCTGCCCCCGCTGCGCGACCGCGGCGAGGATGTGATCGACATCGCCCAGCATGTCCTGGTCCGCTATGCCCGCGAGGAGGGGCGCGAGTTTCGCGCGCTGTCCGAGGAGGTGAAGGCCCGCTTCCGCCGCCACCCCTGGCCCGGCAATGTGCGGCAGATGCTGAACGTGCTGCGCAACGTGGTGGTGCTGAACGATGGCGCCATCGTCACTGCCGCGATGCTGCCCCCCGATCTGCGGGGCGACCTGCGCCCCGACCTGCCGGTGCCCGCCGCCCCTGCGGCTGCGGCCAGCCTGCCGCTGGACGAGCTGATGGGCCGCCCCCTGGCCGAGGTGGAACGCCGGGTGATCGAGGCGACGCTGGCACTGCATGGCGGGTCGGTGCCCCGCGCGGCGCGGGTGCTCGATGTCTCACCCTCGACGCTTTATCGCAAGATCGAGGCCTGGGCCCGGAAGGGCTGATCAGCCCCTCTGCAGCCCCAGCCTGATCTGCTTTTCGATCTCCAGCAGCGCGAAGAAGGCCAGGCCCAGGCCGACGATCAGCGCGCCATCCGCCAGCGAGACCGCCACCGTGCCGAAAACCTGCTGCATCAGCGGGATATAGGTGATGGCGAACTGCCCCGCCGTCACCGCGACCACCATGCCCCAGATCACCCGCGTTCCCCGCGCCGCCGCCCAGGTCAGCGAGGTGCCATGCAGGTTGCGCACGAAGAACAGGTGGAAGATCTCCAGCACCACCAGCGTGTTCATCGCCATGGTCTGCGCCAGCGCCAGCGAATAGCCGCGGTCCATAGCATAGGCGAAGATGCCGAACACCGCCGCCAGGAACAGCGCCGAGACCAGCACCACATGCCAGACCAGCGCGCCCGAAAGGATCGGCGCGTTGCGCGGCCGGGGCGGGCGGCGCATCGTGCCGGGCTCCGTCGGCTCGAAGGCCAGCGCAAGGCCCAGCGTCACCGCGGTGATCAGGTTGATCCACAGGATCTGCACCGCCGTCACCGGCAGCGCGAGGCCCAGCAGCAGCGCCACGATCACCGTCAGCGACTCGCCGCCATTGGTGGGCAGCGTCCAGCTGATCACCTTCTTGATGTTGTCATAGACCGTCCGCCCCTCGCGCACCGCCGCGGCGATGGAGGCGAAATTGTCGTCGGCCAGCACCAGGTCGGCGGCTTCCTTCGCCGCCTCGGAGCCTTTCAGGCCCATGGCGATCCCGGCATCGGCGCGCTTCAGCGCGGGCGCATCGTTGACCCCGTCGCCGGTCATCGCCACGCTGTGCCCCTGCGCCTGCAGCGCCATCACCAGCCGCAGCTTGTGCTCGGGGCTGGTGCGGGCAAACACGTCCGTCTCGCGCACCGCAGCGCCCAGCGCGGCATCGTCCATCGCCTCGAGATCGGCCCCGGTCAGCACGCGGGTGGAGTTTTCCAGCCCGATCATGCCGGCAATGGCGGCAGCGGTGCCGGCATGATCGCCGGTGATCATCTTGACGCGGATGCCCGCAGCGCGGCACTCGGCCACCGCCGCAATCGCCTCGGGCCGCGGCGGGTCGATCAGGCCGACAAGGCCCAGCAGCGTTAGGCCGCCCTCGATCTGATGCTCGTCGATCCTGTCGCCCGCCGGCGTGCAGACTGCCAGCGCCAGCATCCGCTGGCCCTGCGCGGCAATCTCCTCGGCCACGGCGTGCCAATGCGCGCGGTCAATCGGCTGCGGCCCCTCGGCCCCCGACTGGTCGCGGCACATGTTCAGCACCCGCTCGGGCGCGCCCTTGACATGGACCAGTGCACCCTCCGCGCCCCGGTTCAGCACCGCCATGAAGCGGTGGCGGGAATCGAACGGGATCTCATCTTGCCGCCGCCAGCCCGAGGCCGCCTCTGGCAGAACCTTGCCCGCAAAGGCCAGCAAGGCGCCCTCCATCGGGTCGCCCTCGACGCCCCAGATCCCGACCTTACAATGCAGCTGGGCATCGTTGCACAGCGCCGCCGCCAGCGCGATGCCGCCCAGATGCCCGCCGGGCGGCGTGATCGCGCCATCGGGGGCATAGCCCTCCCCCTCCACCGCATAGCGCCCGCCCGGCACCACCACCGCCCGCACCGTCATCTCGTTGCGGGTCAGCGTGCCGGTCTTGTCGGTGCAGATCACCGACACCGCGCCAATCGCCTCGATCGCCGGCAGCCGCCGCACGATGGCATGGCGCCGCGCCATGGCCTGCACGCCGATAGCCAGCGTGATCGTCATCACCGCCGGCAAGCCTTCCGGGATCGCCGCCACCGCCATGCCGACCACGATCATGAACAGGTCGGCAAAGTCGCGGTGCTGCACGAAGATGCCGAAGGCCAGCAGCAGGCCCGAGATCAGCAGGATCAGCAGGCTCAGCCAGCGGGCGAAATGGTCCATCTGCCGGACCAGCGGCGTGGTCAGGCTCTCCACCCCCGCCAGCAGCCCGCCGATGCGGCCAATCTCCGTGGCCGCCCCGGTCGAGGTGACGATCCCGCGCCCGGTGCCCTTGGTGACCAGCGTGCCCGAAAACGCCATGCCCAGCCGGTCGCCCAGCGGCGCATCGGCCGCAACCGGGGCAGTACCCTTGTCCACCGGCACCGATTCCCCGGTCAGCATCGCCTCTTGCAGCGCAAGGCCATTCGCCTCCAGCAGTCGCAGGTCGGCCGGAACCTTGTCGCCCGGCTCCAGCAGCACCAGATCGCCCGGCACCAGCGCCTCGCCCGCCACGGTCACCCGCCGCCCGCCGCGCAGCACCGCCGCATGGGGCGCCAGCATCTGCCGGATCGCGCCCATCGCCTGCTCGGCCCGGCCTTCCTGCACCACGCCGATCACCGCATTGGCCAGCACGACGGCCAGGATCACCCCGGCATCGACATAATGCCCAAGCCCGATGGTCAGCGCCGCAGCGCCCAGCAGCACATAGATCAGCACATTGTGGAACTGCACCAGAAACCGCATGAATAGCCCGCGCCGTGTCGCCTCGGGCAGCCGGTTCGGCCCGAACTGCGCCAGCCGCGCCGCCGCCTCGGCCTCGGTCAGCCCCGCGGCATCCGCGTGCAGATGCGCCAGCACCTCATCGGCAGGGGCGGCATGGGCAGTGGTCGGGAGCGTGCTGAGGGGGGCCATGTCCGGCATCGGCGGAAAATCCTTGTCGGGGTGAGGGCGCGCACAGGCTGAAGGCTTCCGCCGCAAGGTTCAACCCTTGGCAGGCCGCACCCGACGTTATGCCGCGCCCTTACACGAACTGCTCGCGCGTCAGCCGCTCTTCCAGCCCGTGCCCCGGGTCGAACAGGATCCTGTGGCGCACCTTCGGCTCCGACCGGATCTCCACCCACAGCACATCGCGCACCGAATGGCGGCTGTCGGCATCGGCCATCACCGGGCGCTTCGCCGTCTCCAGCACGTCGAACCGCACCACTGCCGATTTCGGCAGGATTGCCCCGCGCCAGCGCCGCGGCCGGAACGCCGCCATCGCCGTCAGCGCCAGCACGTCCGAGCCAATCGGCAGGATCGGCCCATGCGCCGAATAGTTGTAGGCGGTGGACCCGGCGGGGGTGGAGAGCAGCGCGCCATCGCAGACCAACTCCTCCATCCGCACCTTGCCATCGACGCTGACCCGCAGCTTGGCCGCCTGCGGCCCGGCGCGCAGCAGCGCCACCTCGTTGATCGCCAGCGCCTGATGCACATGCCCCGCGGCATCGCCAGCGCGCATCGACAGCGGGTTGATGACCTCTTGTTCCGCCGCAGCCAGCCGCTCCGGCAGGTCCTCGACCTCAAATTCGTTCATCAGGAAGCCGATGGTGCCGCAGTTCATCCCGTAGACCGGCGCCGCCATGTCCTGCGTGGCGTGCAGCATCTGCAGCATGAACCCGTCGCCGCCAAGGGCCACGATCACCTCTGCCTCCTCCAGCGGGCGCTGGCCGTAAAGTGCCACCATCCGCCCCAGCGCCTGCTGCGCGGCCTCGCTGTCCGACGCGGCAAAGGCGATGCGCTGCGGCCTGTCCATGATGATCGCTCCCCCCGCCCCAGCCATCCGGCGCGGCGTTTCCGAAAGTCTTCACCCGCGCGCATCGGAAACGCAAGGCCACGCCCAGAGCGGACCCGCCGCCCCTGCGGCCCTTTGCGTCGCATTCTTGGCTTCCGGGGTGGCAGGTTTCGGGCTAAGACACAGCCCAATTGTGCAGTGCATCAGGAGACGCCCCCCATGAATGCCCCAGTGAATGCCCCGCAACGGGATGCCGGTTTCTTTACCGAAGACCTTGCCTCCCGCGACCCCGAGATCTTCGGCTCCATCACCAAGGAGCTTGGCCGCCAGCGCGACGAGATCGAGCTGATCGCGTCCGAGAACATCGTCAGCCTTGCGGTCATGCAGGCCCAGGGCTCGGTGATGACCAACAAGTACGCCGAGGGCTATCCGGGCAAGCGCTACTATGGCGGCTGCCAGTATGTGGACATCGCCGAGACGCTCGCGATCGAGCGTGCCAAGCAGCTGTTCGGCTGCGAATATGCCAACGTGCAGCCCAATTCCGGCAGCCAGATGAACCAGGCCGTGTTCCTCGCGCTGCTGCAGCCGGGCGACACCTTCATGGGGCTGGACCTGAACTCGGGCGGCCACCTCACCCACGGCTCGCCGGTGAACATGTCGGGCAAGTGGTTCAACGTCGTCAGCTACGGCGTGCGCAAGCAGGATGAGATGCTGGACATGGACGCGGTGCGCGAAAGCGCCCTTGCGAACAAGCCCAAGCTGATCATCGCCGGCGGCACCGCCTATAGCCGCAGCTGGGACTGGGCCGCCTTCCGCGCCATCGCGGATGAGGTCGGCGCCTATCTGATGGTGGACATGGCCCATATCGCCGGCCTCGTCGCCGGCGGTGCCCATGCCTCGCCGCTGCCGCATGCGCATGTGGTGACGACGACCACCCACAAATCGCTGCGCGGCCCGCGCGGCGGCATGATCCTGACCAACGATGCCGACATCGCCAAGAAGATCAACTCCGCGGTGTTCCCCGGCCTGCAGGGCGGCCCGCTGATGCATGTGATC